>Ga0255783_10000029_pt1 | contig 132571 bp, 134 predicted proteins | sample 011ome_22_FD_179981 | JGI IMG/M metagenome (GOLD analysis project Ga0255783, IMG submission 179981) | Coastal salt marsh microbial communities from the Groves Creek Marsh, Skidaway Island, Georgia - 011507BT metaG (version 2) | ecosystem: Environmental > Aquatic > Marine > Intertidal zone >... | reverse complement strand
AATTTTTAGTTTTGCAGGATCAAAAAATTCTAAATCCTGTATTTTAACATCATCTTGTTTTTCATAAAGTGCTATACGCTTAATTTGTTCTAAGTCAGTGTGTTGCGGTTGTTCTGCAATTACTGTAAGTGGACTTACACCATCTGGTTTTTTGAATAGTCTTACCATTCCAACTTTAGTACCAGTGAAAACAATGTTATTATCTTCTGTAATAGGTTCAATGTAATCAGGTGATCCTACTACAACAACATCTTTCTCACAACTTACTGAAGTACCAAAGGATTCATTTAGTGATAAATCAGCATCTAGTTTTTCAGTTAGATAATATGTATGTTCTTTCTTCTCAAATACATAAACACTACCTGTAAATCCTTCAAAGTTTTTAAATGTTGAACGTCCTTCATCAAATGACGTTTGAGAATTATCAAAAATAGTTGTTTGCACATACGGGCTATTGTTTGCACCAATTGCAATTACGCTTGTGTTAGGACTAATGCAAATCGATTGTCCAAAGAATTCATTTGGAAACTTTTCAAAACTTTCAAGTTTCTGTGTAATACGATATTCATACACACTTGAATCATTTTTGTATTCAAATATGTATGCACTACCTTGATTTTGATAGTTGATATCTGCTTGAGGACTACTTACAACAATGTTGTTTCCAGAGTAATCTACTGCAACCGCATAACCAAACTTATCACCTGCTGCCATTATGTCTGGGTGTGCTTGATCTAAATCGTTGAAACTATCTAAGTTATCAGCAGCGACAGTTTGTAACAAGTTATAGTTGCCACTGGCATCTTTTCTGTATACAAACATCTTGCCTGTAATGCTTGGTGTACTATCTCCTGCATCTACCCAAGGATAACCATTACTTGGATCTTCGTTATAACTTCTAATTGTACTGTCTTGCGGTACCTGTGACGGGCCAATGTTAGATAATCTATGATATGCGTTTTGATATTTTACAACATCTCCTTGAATGTATTCATAGTCTGGTCTCCACACACCTTTATAGTTGGGGAAGAACTGGTTGTCTGCATCTGGTGCACCGACAACTAATACATTACCATCATAGCTCATTGACAATGAAGAGCCAAACCTTGTGCCATTCATTACTAGTTCATTAACCTGTCCGTCGGTAAGCAACCCTGTGAATAAACTAGAACCATCATCTTCTAATGCAACGGATTGTGGCAGCGATGCTTGAGTGGCAACTGCATCAAGTTGTGCCCACTCATTAGAGTCTATACTAATTGTACTGCCATCCCCGTAGGTATCATACTGCGCTTGCCAAAACTTCCCATTGTAAGTAACGACTGAACCCGACGGATAAAAATAGTTGGATTGCATTCTAACACTTTCAGTAGGGGTAGTATGATTTTTTGAAACTCTATAAGTTCCGACTCCACCCTTTTCGGTATGGACAGTTCCATCATCTGAAACAGGCCAATCGAGCTGCTCCAGAATATATGTTCCATCTAATACTCCCGTACCAGTAACACTGGCACCACTTTTTAACTTGCCTGCGATAGGTGTACTATCACCTGTATCTTTCACAGTTAAAATATCATTATCTATTTGACCTTCAAAAAATATTTCGCCCGGATTATATTCACCGACATAGTTCGTGTTTTGAATTGTTTCCCAACCTGTTGCTTCAGTATAATGGTATAACCATACTCTACCTTTAGCGTGTAAAGATCCTGGAGCACTTACTGCCATACCATAACCGGTAGCAGTTTTACTAATTGCTATTGCGTGTCCAAATTCTTCAAACGCATCTAAGCGTGGGCTGAGCAATGTTGTTCTATAGTTCCATTGATTCAGTGTCCATTCATATAATGTAACACTACCCATTTGTGTTTCTCCGTCATTGGAACCAAACTCAACTGCTTCTATTGATTTAACTTGTTCCCAATCTTCGGAGTATATGTTTATACTGCTGCCGTCTGCTGCAATATCAACTTTTGATTTCCATAACCTACCTGAAAATAGTACAATTTGACCTATACCATAATTTACGTAAGGGTTATATTCGCCTCTATAATTGCTACTAATACCTGTTGCTTTAGGCGAGCCAACTGCTAACCATTTGCTGTCAGGACTAATAGCAAGTTCTAAACCAAATGAATTGATGTTGCCATCAATAAATGCATCTGGTGGTTGTAAAATTTGTTTGACAGAAAGACCTTGTGCTGTTTCTAAATACACCATTACACGCGGCGTAGCCGATGCACTAGCAAACACTTGTTTCAGTGCAGGATTGTAAAGTACTTTTTCACCAACTCTTACTGGTTCTGATAAACCATAGTTTGTAATCTTTTTGTCTGTATAAATTTTATTCTTTTCTACTACTTCCCATTTCAATTCGCCATTATGGTCAATCCATAATTTAGATTTGTTTTGAAGTAAAGCAATTTCTTCTTCACTTATATCGTTGTAAGAATTATATCTTACGTCAGAGAAATATATAGGATATACTGCTGTGCTAGTATTATAATCTGCTTTAGGTGCTTTCTCTGTAAGTTCGTATGTAACTGTGTTATTAGTGATTGCTGTAATCTGATAGAACCCTGAAATGTCTTCTAAGTTCTTAACACCAATATAATCATCAACAGCAAAGTTATGACGTTTTCCGAAGTCAATAGTTACTGTTGTATTTTCTTGAACTACTGAAAGTATCGGTAATTCAAATGCTACATTAATTCTTTTTACTGTCCAAGTAGGTCCGCTAAATGTTATCCATATGTGTTCATTGTTACTAACTGTGTTAACATCTAATTCAGTACTAATATCTGAAAAATGTTTAATAACATATTCTGTTTGTCCTAACTTGACATAGCCTGCTGTTTGTGTAGGCTTTGCATTATCTGTTACAGGATTGATATTATCTGTGTAAGGTATAGGAGCATAATCAAAGTTGCTTTGATTTACTCTGTAATACCTATCTAAGAAATCTCCTTTTTCAGGTGTAATTACTACAGGCTGCGGATTAACTTTAAATTGATCTGTGTCTAGTGACAGTTCAATATTATAAGATTGCGCATCACCGCCTAGTGTTCCAACTTTAAATGCCCACTGCTCGTCTAACTGTACACCGTTTACACTATTAGTGGCTTTGTTAAAAACTTTACTAATAGGATTTTTACTTCCTTTCTCTCTAATAAAGCCTTGATACAATTGAAACTGTGTAATTGGATCTTCTGCAATAGATTCTAAATATTCTCTAGTTTGATAACCTACAGTATGTCTAGCAAGATCTCTTTGGCTTTTGCCAAGTCCTTCGCTATCTACATTAAAATAATCTTCTATTTGATTAATTCTATAATCAAAGTTTGGAATTAATTGTTTTTTAGGTTCGCTATCTAATATTGTCCAATTACTAGCATTGAATTCTTGATCACTAGTATGTGTACGCAAACTGGTGTAATTAGATGATCTATACTGAACAATATCACCTAGTTTATAATTTCTAAATGGCTGCCACGCAACAATATTAACATTATCAAAAATAAAGCCTGGACTTGTATAATCGCCATCCCAATCAACTGTCCTAAAACCTTGTGATCTAATTCTTTCTTGTCTATAACCACTAGGCTTATCAAAAATTACGTCATTGAATACAGTTCTATCGTCAAAAACTGTAACGTGTTCTTTAAGTACAAGATTTACTTTTAGATAGTATAATCCATCTTCTGTGTCAGTAGTTGTGATTATAAATTCTTGAAACTGTCTGTTAACATTTATGTTGCTAGTATCTAACGGAACACCGTTACTACCTAACACATTGTATTCGTAAAATCCATCAAGTAGATTATCTGCAACACCAACAGGTACATTAATTGTAAGTTTTTGTGCGCCTGGACTTACTGTAAGTAATGACCCTACAGCCCAATTGTGCTGTGTCCAAAACATAAATTCTTTAAGTGCAGTTGTCCAGTCTTGAACAGACTGTGTTGTACCATCGTAGTTGTCAAATACAAAACCACTTGCTTTAAGGAATTCTTGATGACCTATGATAAAATCTGCAACCTGTTGTATGGTAGTAAACTGTTCACCGTATGATAATCTTCGAATTGTAGTTGTGTTAAAGTTTCTACGTCTTTGTGCTGTCGTTGCTCCTACAACAGGAAGTGCAGGTAATTTTGTCCAAAACATTTCATCAAATGATTCTGACGAAGTATGAGATTCTTTTGCTCTAAAATATGTACCTCTATTTTCAACAATAGATCCATTAGCAAATAATTTGTTAGGTTCCCATAAACTAAATGCTTCACTCAATCCGCCAATACTAATTACAGGATCCTTTTGATTCGCTACTGCTTCATAATATTCAAAGTAAGGTTTAACATCGTCATAACCAGATACTGTCCAACCCATAGAAGTTTTTTCAAATATCATACCGCTATAAGTTAATGTAGCAATAGGAGAACTTACATCAAATATAATGTTAAAGTTTTCATTTGGAATAAGTGCATTACTTGAAGACGACTTAGGATTTTTACTATCTACAGAATATTTTTGCTGTTCTTGATCAACAAATCCACTTAGTCTAGATGACAGTCTTACATTAATATGTGTTATATCTTCTTGTACATCTGCTACTTCTAAACCTCTACTTTTTACATATGATGTGATATAGTTTGCCAAGCCGCTAGTTTGTTTTGCTCCAGCAACTGGTAACTCTAGTTCTGCCGGAGTGATAAATGTTTCTGTTGTCTTGTCAACAATTTGATTTAGAATATTACGCTTTGTTTGAGCTCTATCAAAATTACTAATAATAAATTCAAACGGTTTCAACAAACACATTGCAATTGTTATTGCAAAAGGAAACTCTGAACTTGAACGCCAAGCATATTCAACAGGACCTATATCACCAATTTTAAAACTACCTTGATTGTTAAACAATACAAAGTTTTGTGCAAGTCCGCTTGTTAATGGATCTACTAAGTTACCATCTGCGTCTGATGGAATATGGCTTAGAATGCTTGTTCTTGCATAGCGTGGATATGTGCCTGCTCTCTCGCCTTGACATATTTTACCATCTCTGATATCTTCCCATAATAATAAATTACCATTAGTGTATGGTGCTTCACCGTATTCTGTATCAAACCAACTTGGCTTTTCTGTAAAACCTAAACATTCCCAAGGATGAGAGTGAGGACGGTCTGTGTCATAGTAGTATTTGTATACTCCTCTCCACCAACCAGGTAAAGATTCTTTACCGTCTGGACTTGCCATTTGGTTATATGTATATGTAAATGGTTCTTCACTATCAAAATATGTATTAAGTGTGTAACCTAAATTAGTATCTGCTACCCACTTTAAAAATTCTTGGTTAACAATGTCGTCGACATTTGATTTAGTAAAGTCTGTTCTATGATAGTAACTGCCGATTACACTATCAATATCAAAAACATTTTCGTCATAATTATTTTTAATATTATTGTAAATTCTATATTCAAGTTCTAGTATTAAGTCATCACGGAAGTCACCGTAGGCTTGTGTAATACTACCATCGTGTCCTTGTATAACTTCTCTTGGTTCTAAATATGTGTCGTCAATAAACTTTTTTGGTGTATACTTTTTGTATAAACCTAATGAAGTAGGTGTAGGTGGCACATAACTAAATGATGTAGAAACATATTCTCTAATTTGTATTTTGTCTCCACGTACTAGTTGCTTACTAATTCTTACAAATGCAAATGTTGAATCAATTGTGTATTCACTGTTAAGTAGTAGTTGTCTATCATTAATATAAACATATACTGCTTTTCTATTAAGTGCATTAATATCAAACGCAGTGCTTAATGCAAATGTTGTAATACCTACATCATCAACTTCGTAATCAATACTTGTAAATGCTCCTGAGCCCATTACATCTGTATCAGCAAAAGGACTTGCTACACTTTTAGTTCTTGTAAGTTCTTCAATAATATTATCAACAAAGTTTGCTGGTACATCTTCAAACTCAATCTCAGATGCCTTCTTTATAAAATTATCTTTAAAAACACTGTATGCCTTTTTAGCATATTGAATAGATTTAATTAAATTATAATTTCTATCATTAAGTAGTGTAACTGACGCTGCTGCAACACCACTGTGCTTTAGAAATCTTTTTGTGTAACTTTGAAAACCTGATAAATCTCTTAGATTTGAAACGCCCGGAACTGTTCCTGTAAAGTCTTTGTTATATTCTAGCGAACTAACTAAGTGGTCGGTTGCCTGTCCAAGAGTAAATTCTTTTACTTGTGTATTAAGTGGATTCTTTTCTAATCCTACAGGAAATTCATAGTACCCTGTACCAGGCACAACATCATCAATAATTTTAATTGTAACAACATCACCTACAGCAAATTCATTTTCAAATGTAAACAAAGAAACATTTCTTGTAAATGATTCATCAAACTTTAAGCCGTTTTTGTAAAAACAAATTTCTAATTTATCTGTAACTGTGGTCCAATCAATTGTGTTAGTCCAGTCAATTGTGCTTATACCATCTTCAACAATTTTTACTGTGTTAATAATAGGTTGTAAATATTTGTCATTAGTTTTTGTCCAACCGTTATCATATGCACCTTCAATTTTTAGATAACCTTTATTAACTGGTACTGTAATTGTATCCTGCAATTGTGTGTATTGAAATGAATCTTTATCCAAGTTCCAGTCAAATGTAATATCACCAACATTGTTAATGTTTAGGTACTTTAATTTAAATCCTAGCTCTGTATCTGTTCTTCCAGAACCTACAGCATAACTTATAATAGGTGTTCCTCTAAATGTAGTAACCGGATAAACATTTTGATCACCAAAACTATTTCCATCTGCATCATAAAGATCAAACAACGGATATTGGTTTACATTTGTTTTAGGTTGACTAGGTACCCACTTAGAACCGTTGTAATGGAACATCAGTCCTGCATTTACATTACCACGTCTTACAAGTAAACATTCATTTTCAGCACTATCTGCATCTGCTGCTTCACGTAGATTAATTTGCTTACGTCCGTTGTGTGTAATAAATCTTACTTCATAAATTTTATTGTTTGCTAAATTATCAGTGTCAGCAATAACAAGTACTCTTGCACCTTCGAATAAAAATTCTCCGTCAACACTGTAACCTGTACTACCTTCTATCTTAGAAAAAATGTCTGTAGTGTAGTCATCAATATAGTCAACAGTTTGTTTACTTACACCGCCGTGATTAAACAATTGAATATTAGGATGGAATTCAATAATAGGACGCTTTGCTCTAGTATCTTCTGTAGCCTCAAACTCTACGCCTCGTTGCTGATGTGAATATTCTAAAACACTTCTATGGAACCATCTATTATATCTACTCCAAGGGTTTAAATCTCTACTTGTTCTATTAATAGTAATATAATCTTTACTTCCAGGAAACTGTGTAGCATCATCATAGGGTTGGCTATCAAAACCTTCATTATCAAAAAGTATTTCAGGTGTAGTAGATGTAACGCTTGGCGGAATCAAATCAGTAAATTTAGTAAGTGAAATCTCTTTGCCTACTCCTTCTACTAACCAAGTACCTTCTGCATATTTCTCTTGTGCTACTTGCCCTCTAAATTCAATTACTAAGCCATTAGTAAGTGTTACACCGTTTGCACTTGTGTAATCTTTTTTGCCAATAATTTCTAATTCAGGATCAATAAATGTTGCGTCTTCAATATTACCTATAATAAATTGTCCAAGCCTATTTGGATCAACATCACTTTGATAATATAAAATGTCAGGTGCGTCCATAGGCACCTTAAATGTTACAACGCCTCTTTTTGCACCATTATTTGTAATGCCGCCGCCATAAGTCAATGAATCTAAAACAGCATTATCATCTACCAATTCCCAGTCTTGTGAATCAACAGAAATACTACTGCCGTCTGCCGGTGACACATCTACTTTTGCACGCCATAGTTTATCATCGAATATTGCATAGTCACCTACAAAGTAAGTAATTTGCGGATTATAAATTAAACTACCTGTGTCATAGTTTGTTCTAATAACAAATCCTTCTGTAGGACTGTTTACTTCAAACCTATATGTTTGTCCTCTATATAAAACAATGTTTGGATTGTTAGTTGCACCGTCTGGTGTAAAAATCCAAGTGCTACCTATACTAGTTGTTACTTTATATGTAGATGTAACTGCACTGCTTTGTCCAAATACAGAGACCGAGGGCGGTCCTTGCGGTGCCCAAAAATATTCTCTATAGTTTGTAAACTTATCCCAGTCAATAGGTGGATTCCAACTGTAATGTTCTTGCTTGTTGATAATATCATCACGACCATTATAGTTTCCAAAAAATGTTAAAATATTTTTTAAATCTATATAATCGTGAAAGTTTTCAATTTTACGATCTTTTTCAATAGTTACACCTGGTTCTAACTGATACCTACTGCGCAAGGTATCGTCATCATCTAAATAAATGTCTTTAGAATTATATGTTTTACCATATCTACGACCAATATATCCAACTAGTTTATCTGTTGCTCCAGGCTGTATTAAAGGATCAACGACACCTGCCAAAAATTTATCATTGGCTTCTGTCTTAAAAATATCAGGTAGGAACTCTGATGTTTTTCTAATAGGAATCTTACTGTCTGGGTAAACTTTTTTATCTGCCATTAATAACTAGAGCCTCCGCCGCTAGATCCACTTGAGCCACTTGACCCGCTAGAGCTACTTGAGCTTGAGCTACTTGAGCTTGAGCTACTTGAACTACTTGGTGGAGTTGTTGAAGTGGTTATAGCACTTGAAGAACTTGCAGTCCTTGCAGCCTGTACAGTAGTGCTAGTAGAACTTGTTGTTGTGTTCGAGCCTGAATCAGTTACAACTGTACCTGCGCTGGCTCTAATTTCTGCAGCAGTAATGCTAGTTACTATTTTAACGTCATCAACCGACGCTCCGCTTACAAAGATTTCATCTGGTTTACTTTGTATTTCAAATAAACTTCCAAATACTTGTGCTGGGTCTCTTGGTAGAATTACAAAATTTGTAACGTCTGGCGAAACTACATTGATAACATATGCTGTTAATTCACTAAGATAAAATCTATCACCGAAGTCCCAGTTATTAATACTAAAGAAAGTATTCATAGCATTTACAATTCTAACTTTTAAATTATTATCGTTGATTGTTCTATTAGGATTCTTAACAACTTTAAATTGTGCTTGTACTTTTGGATCAGCAGTTTGCCCAAATAATACTTTATATTTTACAGGATGATAAATTATTTCATCACTTATTGCTTTTATCTGATTTAATCCGCTACCAAAAGCAATTCTTAAATCTTCCGACGTAGGTTCATCTGGCTGTTGTCCAACTCCTGCAAGGAAATTTCTAAATGATGTATCATATGCTCTTGTTAAAATAAAGATATCAACAATGTTTGTTACACTAGGATCAATTCTTCTGTCTGTACTTGCAGCGTGAGTATATTGAAACTTAAGATCTCGTCTTCCTATTTCTGCTTTGTAAGTAGTTTCAAGGTTTAGAGTGTTTGTTGATTTGTTTACGCTTTTGACTCTATCTTCATTGTCATCGTAAAAATAAATTAACTGGCCGTCTGTATAATCGTTAATATTAACTTGTGATTCTCTTTGTGCTACAACAATAGTATTATTGCTATTATCTACAAGATTAAAAATACTTGTTCCATACGCATCTGCTTCTTCCTTAAAGAATAGAAAGTTTAAATCTAAATCAGTACCAACAATATTTTCAAATGATTGGGGATCGTCAACAACTCCGTCGCTGTCTTTGTCACTAAATGACAGTTTAATTTCTTGACTAGATTCATATCCGTCATCAAACTGTATAGTATCTGACACCTCAAATGTATAATCGTTCAACAACGATCCTACACCACTACTTTGATTATTAATGCCTAAAACTTTTACAGAATCTTTTTCAAGTTTGCCTGTAATATTGTTGTATGCTTTATCATTTTTATCAAAGTAAAATCTGTTTTGTGCAACGCTACCAAAAACATAATCAAGTTTTCTTACTCTTACAACATATTGATCGTTATCTTTTACAAATGCAATAATCCAAGACGCATCTAAGTTTTCACTTGATATATCTCCTGCTTTACCTAAACTAAATGCACTTGTTAAATCTAAGTTTTCTGCTTGAATAATTTTCCACTGCGCTGTGTTAATATCATATCTTAAACCAAAGTTTAAATTAGCAAATGCAATATTAGTCATTTGCGTTTCAATAGCGTCATTAATATCTGAGACAAACTTTGGAACTATTCTATTTGCAATTGCACCTGTTGGAATGTTTTCACTAAATGTTATTGGTCCTAATCCTGTCGAAAGCACTCCTCTGCCTGCGTTTGTTCCGTCACCAATTACATTTTGTACTTTAGCCCATACGTAAGTCGAACTGCCTGGATGATCTGCATCACCCTCCATTAGTTTATTATTTTGGCCTGTCATAAAGTGGAAACCTTCTGGTGCTGTAAATTTGATACTTGCACCTGGCAAAACATATTTCAAGTTGTTTGTAGCGTATGTTCCTACTTTAAGTAAACTTAAATCAATATTGTTAATAAAGTAACCTGTGCCAATGTTAGTATCGTTTGTAACACTGTTCCACTCAATAGTAGTTTCTGAGAAAAGAATTTTTTCAAATCTTGTAATATAAAAATTATACACATCGGTATCTGAAAACACTTTTTCAATTTTATTTTTAATAAAATTAATAATATCAGTTCTGCTTGTAAATTTGAAACTTAAAGTTTTTTCTGATTCCTGTTTGTAAATATATCCATCATCACCAAATACATTTAATGAACCATACTTTCCACTTGCATCAATAATGTCAATGTTACGTGAGATGCCGCTTGATGTTCTGTTTACACTTTTTACTTTTAAAATATTTTGTGATGTTGACAACGGAGCAAGATTATAATCTTCTCCTGTAATCATTCTATTCTGTGTATAATATTGTGCAGGAGCATTCTGTCTGATGCTGTCTATAGACTCCGAAGGAGCAGCAGTGCTTACTGACTGCTGTAGTGCTAAACCAATTGTTATACTATGTCTTTGTCCTGCTTTGTTTAAGTATGGAACTGTAATATTAATCCCACGCAGTTCATTAGGACTAATTGTGTAACTTAATCCATTACTCACTCTATAGTAAGTTCTAAAATTACCTTGTGGTAAATTTCCGTATACACCATCTGCAAATACTAAATCAACTGTATCATTCTCTTTTGTATCAACAGCATAGATATTTCTGTTACCGCCAACAATACTATTGTAAGCAATATTGTTTCCAACAAGGTTGGAAACTTTTAACCATTCAGATCCTTGGCCGCCATTTGCATCTAATGAATACAACCAAACATCGTCATTATTAATGTTCTGACTTTCAACAGCAACTTTTTCATTTGTTGTCGGTACATCTATATTAAAATCTGCTAGTTCTAAAGAACCCTGTTTAAACTGTAAGTAAAATCCTGTGTTTGCACTGCCTGGACCTTGTCCATCTTGACGATAAACAAATCCTAGTTGGTTGCCTGGTGTTGGTGATTCCTCGTAAATTTCTTCTGCATCTTTAAATGATGTGCTTACCAATTCAAATGCCATATTCCTTCCTGCAACAGATTTGCTAAAAGAAAAAATTGGAACATCTGCTGAAAAAGATCTAAATCTATATTGTTCTGTAGGAATATTCTGTATGTTTGCAGTGCCTTGACTTCTGCCAAATTCTGTGTTATCACTCATAGCAGCATTTAAAACTAAAATAAATTGTTCTGCCCAGTTTGTATTTGTTGGATCATTCCAACGAACTACTTGTTGTGCTAGGTTGCGACCGTTGCTATCTGTAATATCTTCTGTAGTTGCAACGTTTACAAACTTCAATAGGCCTTTTGCTGGTGTGTTACGTTTTGCATTGTATGACAGCATCTTACCAATACGTAAAACACTTTCTTTACGCTCTGCTAATTCAATAAAGTTTTCTCTACTTGCAAGGTCAAGTCTAAATGAAAGGCTTTGTCCTAAGAATGCTACTGCATCAATCAGTGCTAGATACTCAGAACTTTCAATGTAATCGTTAAAATCTTCTGGATAATTTTCACGCAAGTATGTAATAATAACTCTACGCAAGTTTTCAAAGTCATAAGACTTGAAATCAGCGTTACGAAACGTCTGATAGATACGAGTCCAGTCCTCGTTAAGTATTAAATTGTTTTGTCTTGCTGTAGTGCTCATTGCGTCCTATTCCTTAGTAATATTTAGCGTTATTCATTAACTGCTTACTTAATTGTTGACGTTGTTCTGTCAAAATCAAATGTCATTCTATCACTTACGTTGAAAGGTAGATATGTAACACTTGCTTCAATTCTCATACCCATCTCTGTGCTATCGATAGAAACGCTGTCAACTACAACTCTAGGATCGTAATTTACAATAGTTTCGACATCGTCTGCTATTAATTTTTTAGTTTCTTCAGTAAATGGTTCAAAAATCATATCCCAGATAATTGTTCCAAATTCAGGATTTTGCAGTTTTTCTCCTTTTTTAATATAAAAATGATTAATTAGATCCTGTTTTACTAAGTCTATATCATACAGTTTAAAGCCTTGTTTAGGGTTTTGACTGCTAAAACCTTTATATGTAAAAGTTGAAGAAGTTTGATCGCCAACGGACGCTTTGTTTACTGCAACTGCTTTTTTGTTGTATATGTTTGCCATTGTTTATTCCTCGCTCGGTCTTTCTCTATCTGTGTTAGCAGGTTGTAAGATATCAGGTGTTTGGTTTTCGTGCAATGCCCAAGGTTCGTGCATTGGTATACGTTTCATAATACTGTTGAAAGCACCTTGTTGATATTTTGTAGGATTCCATTCTGAAACAGTATTAGTGAATAGGTTATCGTGTGTAATTAGATCTGCAATAGATTGTGCAGAATCTGCAAGTGCTGCACCAGTTGCAGCAGGTCCATTTAAGTGTATGTTAGGACTTGCTGACATAATAATATCGCCGCCGGCTGCAACTTCTGTGTTTGCACCTGAAGTAAGATAATTATATCCGCCTGTGTTTATATCCCAATTGGCTTGTGTATCTGACCTGTCACCTATTGTGTTTATATCTGTTGTGCCACCGATAGTATGTCTATAATTTCCTGCAACAAGAATATCTAAATCACCACTTGTTGGAACTTCTTCTTGATTCTCATACAAGCGTGTTTCAATCCTTCCATTTGCACCTATCAGTATGTTTGTGTTAAATGCACTTTCAATTTGTATTCTACCACTTTCAATTTCATCGCCATCAACAATTTTAGGAATAACTTTTGTATCTCCTTCTGCTCTGCGGTGTAATTCATCAGGAGAAACATACTCAGCAGTCGCTTTCATATTGATGTTTCTACCTGCTTCTATGTTTACATCTCTGTCTGCTCTTATGTTGAGATCATTTTCACTATGCACACTAATACTATCTGCACCGTAAATATCTATTTTACCATTACTGGTCATTTCGATCCAAGCCGTGCCGCCTGAATTTGTAAGATAAATTAGGTCCTCAGAATTGTGTAGTAATAATTGATGTCCTGTACGTGTTCTAAGTCTTGTGTATTCGTTGTACGGAAGATCAGGTATGCCTTTTTCTCCTGCATTAATATCTGCATATTCTACAGGACCTACACCGGGTGCAGTTTTACGTTGATATCTATCATCTCCATCATCCATTACAAATTGTGTACCACCTAGTCTACTGATAGGAATAGGAGTAGGTGTTTGCGATTCTGCAGGTCCAATTGCCATACGCTTACTGCCTTGACTGTAATCTAACGGACCTGGTGTAGAAATACCAAATACTGTATTTGGCACTTGACGTCTAGCACTACTTACACTAGGACCTCTTACATCATCTTCGATAGTACCTTGTCTTAAAAATCTATCTGCAATAGGATGAACAGGTTTTTTAATTTTTTCAGCATCAATTTCTAAATTGCCTTTTTCACTAGAATTAAAAGTTTTATTAATTTCTCCTACCGGTAACGGTTGATCTGTGTTGTATCTTTTTTTATCTTCCGGTGATATTGCAACATTTGTTGTTGCACCTATTGCAGGTACCATATGATTAGCAAAATTAGGCGGAACACAAGCGAACCAATAACCCCTTCCAGGATCACCATCTGCAAACAGAACAAGAACTCTTACACCAACGTCTGGTGGAATAGCCCACATACCATATGACTTTTGTGTATCATTAAAATCATTTTCATTGAGACCCATTCCTTCGAATGGTGTTACTCCAAAAAACGGTGAAGCGTAATTTACAAGATAGGTTTGATTTTCTGTACCTACATCGTTACCTTGCGCTTTCAATAAAGTTACTTTAAGTCTGCCGTTAAATGTAGGATCCATTGTACTAACAACTTTAGCAACATAGACTCCGGAGCCTAATCCAACACCACGTGTTCTATCATATCTAGTTCTTTTATCTTGTGCCATCTAGTTTTCGTAAATCCTTAATATATTACCATCTGCATCTGTTGTATCGGTAAATGGTTTTGTTCTGTCAATGTTAAAATTAACAAGTGTACCGTTAGATTGTCTTCTTCTTTCAGTAATGACAGGTCCTTCAGGTACTTTGGGTTTGTCTGCAGGACCTGCAGGATATTTTTCTTGTAATTCTTTTATACTTTCTAGACCAAATATCTCTGCAAGTTTATTAGACATTGGAAGTTCTTGTGATACATTTGTTTTATTTTCTTTTTCTGGTCCTATTTTACTTGCAAGTGCATTAGTTCCGGCTTCTTCTTTGACTGCGTCTCCATCAAAATCTTCTTCTTGACCTTGCATTCTTACACAACTTAATACTTGTGTAAACAGTCCACCGCTAAATTCATTCTCAAGTTTAAAAACTCTATATATTCCGCTAAACGGACTTAGTGTAGTTGCTTTGCTAAATGAATAAAGTCCATCTGGTTTATCTCCAGTGCCAGCGGCTCCGTTTACATCTATAGGAGTTCTAAAATTAATTCTTATGAATACATCGTTGCCTTCATAATTACAAGTTCCGTCTGCCATATATTGGGATGCCGGTTTTGCTTGTACAAAGTAATTACTTAATCCACTTTCAACTAACCAAAAAGTATCTCCTAATATTTTTAAATCAACTTTAATAAGATCAGCACTTGCATTTTTTATTAATGCATTGTGAAAGTTTTCAGCAACTCTTTGTTCAACAGATTGTGTACCTGAACCACCTTTCAGAACATTAAACATATCAGGATCTTTTTTGGCTTTTGTTTTTCCTAAATTAGCAATCTGTGCTTTTTTGTCTGTGCCGGTAGTGGCCGAAACATCTTTGGTTTTGTCAGTGCCTGTACCGCCGCCATCATTGTCGCTTTGACTTTGTGTGTTACCTTCAACAGCAGGATTTATACCAGTATAAAATAAATTGTTAATTTTGATATCAAAGTCTATTATATCTGCATTCTGTCCTGTGTAAATGTAATTGTATTCTTTTACAATTTGTTTTTTTAATTCTTTTTGACCTGGTGGTTTAGCAGTGCTGTTTCCAAACACACTAGCGTGAGCTAGATATGGTACAACTCTATATGTGTATTTTTTAGCATAATCGCCAATGCTGTCGTCATAATCTAAAAATTCAATCTGCACATCTATTCTAAACCAATTAACATAACCTTCTGCTGTTAATGGTAGTTCGCCATTTACTGCTCTTGCACTTTGTTCACTGCTTAAAATAGTCTGTGTGATAATATCACTTAATTTCATTTTCTGAGAAAAGTTAAACACACGTTCTTTAGGATTAATTGTTAACTTACCTCTTTCAATTCTGCCAGTTTCTTCATTAACTACATCATCTTCTTTTCTAAAAGCAAAGTTACCGCCTTTTTTAGGACTGTAATCAAATGTACTTTCGCCTATAGGATTTTTACCAGCATCTACGAAACCTTGACCAGCAGCACCTTTGCCACCTACACTTTGCTTCACAGGATCTCCATACGGATCAAAACTTACGTTATCTTCCTTTTTAGTTGGCAATATTCCTTTAAAGTCGTATGTTCTTTCAGGAAACTGTATTTCGTACTGATCTTTAATTTTATACTTTCCTTGATTTACTAATTTTTGTTCATTATCATTTAGAGTACGAACTAAACTTTTAGGATTATCTGGATCACCTAATATACTATAAACTGTTGCCTCTTTGTCAGGTTCAGGAGCAATACTAATATCTTGCCATAACATATCTACTGTGTCAGCAAAGCCTTGGTGATTATAAGGATATGCTTGTACAGAATATTGACTACCACCTTCAGAAACATTGAATTCAACTTTTTTAAATTTTAAAACAAAGTGTTTAGGTTTTAAACTTTTAATAATCCTGCCTCTTTCATCGTATCCTTTGAAATCTAATCTAAGTAAAAACGGAGCCATTAGATAATCTGGATATCCTGCTTTTAGCGAAGCACTTTGCATACTTTGTAAAAGTAATCCCATACTATAAGGTTCCATTACATCAAATTCAAAACTTATTGCGTTAGTGTTTCCTGTTGCAGGTGTAGGTGCAACTACTGACATCATTTTAAAATTATCAATATAGTATTCAGGTGAAGCAACACCAAATACTTTTGCACGAGTGTTATCAGCCCTACCAGCACTTGAAAATATAATAGAACTTTCTAAGTCTATTACTGTTTCTATATTTTGATCATCTTTGCCTGCCGCAACACGTCTTGGATCTGTCTGTTCTGCAAAACTAAGGTCGTCTGTTCTGTATTCTGACGGTTTATTAAATTGTTTAGGAGTAAGCACTGCCAACGTCCATAAAGGAACCATTGATGCAAATTGTTCTAGTGGATTTGGAAATTTACTTGGACTATTTCCTAATTGTTTTTTCCTAGATAAATTATCTAAATTTTCAACAAGTGCATCTATACTAAAATCTTCAGGAAGAGCAGAATTAAAATCTGCAAAGTCATCCACTAATGGTACTGCTTCTGTAATTTTTGTTTTTGCATCTTTTACTAATGCTTTACCTGTATTAACTTTTGTTTTAATAGAGCCTGGTAACGCTGCTGTACCATCTGGTTTTTTGTTTTGATATCTGTCTAGTTGTTCCTGCGTTCCGTATATTCTTTGAGTTTGGCCGTTCTTCTGAACATCAACATACGGCTGGCTTCGGTCAATATTAAAATTGACAGTGTTACCATTGCTTTGTATTCTGCGTTCAGTGAATTCGGCAGCCACGTTAGACTCCTAAATATTTTTTAAGATTTGAATCTTTTGGAATCTGTATTTGAACTCCGGTTTCAAAATCATATATTGGATCTTTAAGAATTTCCATATTTCTTTGCACAAATACCCACCAAAGTTTTTCATTCCCATAAAGATCATATGCTAATAAATCTGGACGATGATTGTATTGGCTTTCAATAGTATATACAAAATCATCTGCTTCTCTGGGTACTGGTCTGGCTTGGAATAAGTCTAAATAGAAACCTTTTGTTGGAGTGTTACTATAGTGTGATGCATTATCGTATTTTGCCATTAGAAGTATCCTACTCCGCCTTTACCAGACATCTGTCCAGCGGCGTATTGTTGTAAACTGAATTTTCTCATACTTGCTCTGTTGTAGATAGGTTGTACTTCAGCAGTTACATTACTCTTGATAGGAACCCAAGTAGGTCTATCACTGTTTGTAAGGTTTGGACTTACTTTAATATAGTTAACATCGTTAGGCATACTAACAGAAAAACTTTTTACTACTACCGGAGTATTATGAAACATCATACTACCATAACCGTTTAACATACATACCGGCGGAGGATTACCTGTGTTTTCTCCTTGGCCATAAAACATTTTAGTGACTGTTCTAAAGAATGTTGTTGCTGCAATCCAATATGCTGCATCTTGTTCAGTTTCACAAATAAAGTCACCACTAATACTAATTGCGTCCACTTGTGAGTTCTTGTAAGCAAGATAAGGATAATTATTATGTACTGGTGCTAATTCTGAATAGTTTGCGGTTGTTCTAATTTCCATTGTAGGTAATACTGGCCAAGTAACACCTCCAGTTTTTTCTAAAACTGAAAACAATGGACTATTAAATATCTTCCAATTACAACTAATTTTTACACGCCAGTCATTTTCGGCACTAGGGTTAAGTTTAATCTTTTCACCTGCTGTAGTAAACAATTCACCACCTGGAGGTAAGTTGGCGCCACGTTTTAAACTTAAAATATCATTCAAGTTGCCGGCAGTTTGCCCAATGGCACTTGCAATGTCTTTAAAGCCGCCTGCTAAGTCCCCGCCAGTCAATTTGGTAAGAGCACCGGAAATATCTCCCGCTGTTTGCTCAATTGTTGATGCTACACCGCCAAACACATTACTTACATTAGATAGAGAGCCAACTGCTTCTGCTGCATTTCCAAGTGCGTTTGAACCAACGGCTGATGTAATTGTTTTACCAAGACCTGTTTGCATCGCAGATTCTGCGCCGCCAAGTAAGCCTGCAACGTTTGCACCTGCTGCTGCTTGGTTGAGACCACTGGTAACACCACCTGCTAATTGGTCAATCTTTCCATCAAGTGCAATTTTATCTTGCAAATTGCCTGCAACTGCTATAGCACCTTTTGCTTTTTGTGTTGCAGCAGCGATATCAGCCGCAATGGAACTGTTGACTTGTGTGGTTAATTTTGCTAACGGATTAATATTTAACATTTTGGTAAAATTTCCTTATTATAACTCTATTTATTTCAAGAGAAATGTGCTATTATATTAATTCATACAGGAGAATAAAAATATGGCAAAACGAACAAACTATTTGACGAATAAGGACCTACTTGCTGAAATACACCGCAGTAAGAACACATTCTGTTCATTTGTCGACCCTGATTACAACCAATACGACTTAATTGTACCAAGTCTTGAAAAAATTAACATTAGAACTACAGCAGAAGCAAAACGTAACCGTGCAGCCAGATTAGCAAAACAAGCACACGCTGACGCAGTTGAAGCAGCCGGTAAGAAGATACCAGCAAAACAGTTTGAAATTGATTATAGAAAGATTGCAAAAGAAGATGTAGTTTTCAGAGTAATGACATTTGAACACGTACCAGAAGATTTAACACGCAAGAAAACAAAAAAGACTGTGGCAGATCATCACGTAAAAGTAAACTTTCCACCTTTCCAACATTGGAAGTTTGATGAAAAGGGTAACTTAATCTGTGTAGGAAAAAGCCATTGGGTTGGAGGAATGGAAAACGGATACTTTGACGGAAAATGTGGCAAAGCGACAAATGATCTTGCAAGGATGTGGATGAAGTTGTGTGATAGATATGCAACACGTGGTAATGTACGTGGTTACACTTACAATGACGAAATGAAAGGCCAAGCAATATTACAGTTGGCACAGATAGGACTACAGTTTGATGAATCTAAGAGTAATAATCCTTTTGCTTACTATACCGCTGCTGTTACTAATAGTTTTGTACGTATCATCAATATCGAAAAACGTAACCAAAATATTAGAGACGATATTTTAGAAATGAATGGAATGAATCCAAGTTGGACTAGACAAGAGCAAGGTAGAGGTGACAGTCAGAATCCACCCAAAGCAGTGCCTGCACCTAAGAAAAAGTCTTGACTTATGAACAAAACTACTATAAAATGTAGTATAGGAGTAAAGAATGCCGTTATTTAAGAAAGCAGCCTGCTTCACAGATATTCACTTTGGAATGAAAAGTGGTAGTAGGACTCACAATATGGATTGTGAGGAATTTGTAAAATGGTTTTGTGAAGAAGCAAAAGCCGCTGGTGCTGAGACTTGTATATTTTTAGGTGATTGGCATCATAACCGTGCGACAACAGATGTCAGCACAATGAACTATACAGTTTCTAATCTAGAAAGACTAAACGAAACATTTGAGAAAACTTACTTTATGGTAGGTAATCACGATTTATTCTATAAAGACAAACGTGAAATCAATAGTGTTGAGTTTATGCGACTATTTCCTAACATTGTTCCTATTACTGAACAACTAACAGAAGGCGATGTTACACTGTTGCCTTGGCTTGTTGGAGAAGAATGGAAAGCAGTAAAGAATATAAAAAGTAGATACGTGTTTGGTCACTTCGAACTGCCATACTTTAAAATGAATGCAATGGTTGAGATGCCTGATCACGGAGAACTGCAACCTGATCATTTTGTCAATCAAGAATATGTGTTTAGTGGACACTTTCATAAACGGCAAACAAAAGGCAATGTAACGTATATTGGTAATGCATTTCCACACAACTATGCAGATGCGTGGGATGACGAACGTGGTATGATGTTCTTAGACTGGGGCGGAGTGCCTGAATATAAAACTTGGCCTAAGCAACCTGTGTTTAGAACATTTAGACTAAGTCAACTTTTAGAAAAGCCAGAAGATCATCTAAAAGAAAATATGCACTGTCGAGTTACTATTGATGTGCAGATTACTTTTGAAGAAGCAAACTTTATCAAGGAACAGTTTATTCCACAATTTAAACTACGTGAACTTATGTTGATTCCAGAAAAAGTAGAAGTGGAATCAAATATCGATCCTATCGATTTGTCATTTGAAAGTGTTGATACTATTGTAATGAATCAAATCGAACAGTTAGACAGCGACTCTTATGACAAGCGTATGCTTACGGAGATTTATCGAGACCTATGATAAAAATTAAAAATATAACAGTTAAAAACTTTATGAGTGTAGGTAATCAAACTCAAGCAATTGATTTTGACAAAGGAGAACTTACACTAGTGCTAGGTGAAAATCTAGACTTAGGCGGAGACGATAGCGGTTCCAGAAACGGCACTGGTAAAACAACTATCGTCAATGCACTAAGTTATGCAATTTACGGCAATGCACTTACTAATATTAAGCGAGATAATCTTATTAACAAGATTAATGGCAAAGGAATGTTAGTTAGTATTGACTTTGAAAAGAATGGCGTTGATTATTCTATTCATAGAGGACGTAAACCAAATATTCTTAAATTTGTAGTTAACGGCACAGAACAAGATCCTAGTGATCTAAATGAAGCGCAAGGCGACAGTAGAGAAACACAAAAGTCAATTGAAGACTTGTTTGGTATGAGCCACGATATGTTCAAGCATATTCTAGCACTTAACACTTACACAGAGCCTTTCTTAAGTATGAAGAATAATGACCAACGCAACATTATTGAGCAGTTGCTAGGTATTACTATGCTTTCTGAGAAAGCAGATCAACTTAAAGAAAAAATGCGCATTAATAGAGATGCAATAAATGCAGAGAACACAAGAATAGAAACTGTAAAAGCATCTAATGAAAGAATACAAGCAAACATCGAAAGTTTAGAACGCAAACAAAAGATGTGGGAAGATACTAAACTTACAAATATTACAGAACTAGAAGCAGGAATTGCTAAACTAGAAAAGATTGACATTGAAGCAGAGATTGAAGCACACAAATGTTGGGAAGCATTTAATGATAAGAAACGTTCGTTGGAAGAAGCACAACGTTGGATGGCAAATATTACTGCTGACAATCAAAAACAAGAAAAAGTAATTAATAAACTAGACAAAGAAATTGCTGATCTTAAAGATCACAAGTGTTATGCTTGTGGACAAGAATTACACGATGACAAACAAGACGAAATACTGAAAAGTAAAGAAGCATTGCTACAAGAAGCAGCACAACAAATAGTGTCAAATGAAACACAGTATCAAGAACACGCAAAAGTAGTTGCTGATATCGGTGAACTAGAAGCGTGTCCTACAACACAATATGATAGTGTTGAAGAAGCATACAATCATCGTAACACAGTTGAAAGTTTACAGAAAGAATTAGAACAAAAGAAGGCAGAAGAAAATCCATATCTTGAACAGATTGATGATTTAAAAGAAACTGCATTACAAGAAGTAAGTTTTGAAGAACTTAATGATCTAAGCAAAGTAAAAGATCATATGGATTTCTTATACAAACTTCTTACAAACAAAGATAGTTTTGTTCGTAAAAAGATTATTGAACAGAACTTAGCATATCTAAATCAACGCTTAACTTACTACTTGGCAAAGGTAGGATTACCGCACATTGTAGAGTTTCAGAACGATTTAACGGTGGTTATTACACAACTAGGACAGGACTTAGACTTCGATAACCTCAGTAGAGGTGAGCGAAATAGACTCATTTTAAGTCTAAGTTGGGCATTTAGAGACGTTTGGGAATCATTATATCACGGCATTAATTTATTGTTTATTGATGAACTTGTTGATAGTGGTATGGATAGTGCTGGTGTAGAAAGTAGTATTAGTATTCTTAAGAAAATGACACGTGAACGTAACAAAAATGTATTTTTGATCTCGCATAGAGATGATTTAGCAGGCCGTGTTAATCACGTATTGAAAGTTATTAAAGAGAACGGCTTTACAAGTTACTCAAATGATGTAGAGATTGTGCAATGAAGGTAAGTTACTTTTGTTCACCAGATGCACACCCACAAGAACAACTACCACAACTGGTTGAAACGTTCAAAAGCAAGATTGTAAATGATGGATTTGACGAACCTGCTGACGGTGTTAAGAAAACAAGTCGTGTAGGTGTAATGCAATATGGTGAATTGAAACAAGATGTAGATAGAATTGTAAACATTGTTTACGATATTAACAAATACAACTTTGGATTTGATTTGTATCAACCAAATAACTTCACTACAATGCTTTACAATGAATATGATGCATACTACAAAGGCGAATATAGTTGGCACGGCGACGGTGTATTAGAAGAACAGTATGATATTAAGTTAACTGCCCTATTAAACTGTAGCGACACAGAATATGAAGGCGGAGAATTCAAACTTTTTATAAATGGAGAGTGGCCAATTCCAGAATTTAACAAACCAGGATCACTTTTAGTGTTTCCTAGTTGGATACAGCATAAAGTAACTCCAGTAACTTCTGGTATTAGGAAGTCAATGGCATTATTTTTTACAGGCCCAAATTTAAGATGAGTACAGACAGTCACGACGAAATGATTGAAGCGTTTCAAAACTACTTTAAGTGGCAAGATCGGTTTGAATATAAAGGAAGTGACGAAGCAGGCATTAAGGCAAGATTTTGGTTATCAGAAATTAGGCGACACGCAAGTATAAGACGTAACGAAATACAATCAAAGAGGCAAGATCGTAAACAAGCCAGAAAAGGCAAGGTAGGAAGACCATCAAAAGTAAGTAAGAGTGATGGAGAATCCGAGTTGGACATTTAATAACAAACCCCTAGATAGTATTCCTGACGAATATGAAGGGTTTGTATACCTAATTACCAACAAGACCAACAATAAAAAATACATAGGCAAAAAACTAGCCAAGTTTAAAACTACAAAGCCACCACTAAAAGGCAAAAAAAACAAGAGACGCGGATACAAAGAAAGTGATTGGAAGGACTATTGGGGTTCGTCTGATAAACTTCAAGCAGATGTAGACGCATTAGGGCCACAAAATTTTACTAGAGAAATATTATACCTATGTACAGGCAGGGGCGAAATGTCCTATCTCGAGGCTAGAGAACAATTTGACCGTAGAGTATTAGAATCAGAAGAGTACTATAACGGAATTATCAACGTTAGAGTAGGCGGTTCAGACAAACTACGGCAGGCACTTCTAGAACGACACATCAAAAACAAGGCTTAATCAATTTTACATAGCAACAAAGTTTGGTCGGGGATGCTCGACTCGTCTTGAGGAACGGTGAAATACCCGGTTCAGATACTGGCGTGTTGCAAGGACAATGCTAACTTAGGCATAAAAGATGTGGCGCTGTGAAAAAGATACAACCACAAAGCAAGTAATTTCGACTGTTAGGGATTAACTGCTTTCCGCGGATATTGCGAATGCTGAAGTAGGGGGTTGACGGTCTGCCGCCTCCGTACATATTATATGTAATCTTCTTTAACAGGTGTGGCGACGATAACTCAGATGATGTTATCCACACTTATTCGTCCGGCAACGGGCGAATTGTGGCTCAAATATCTAGATGATGCTAAAAAATTACTTCGTAATTTAAATAATACAACTACACAAACGTTTAGGGAAGAAAAAGCGTTGAGCGTTAGCGAAAACGCTAGAGATCTTTAGATCTCTTTAAACGATTGATTAGAAATAAATAACACTAAGTAAAAGTATAGCACTTACGAGAGAATTATAATGCGTCTTAATGAGATTTTAGTAGAAACAGATCGTCTAGATGAAAAACCCAAGGGCTTTTTATCCACGATTAAAGACAAGGCACTTGCAAAAGTAGGCAGTGACAAAGCAGCAGGACGTCTTGAACTTGGCAAAGAAGCCAACTTAATGAAAAAAGAATTTATGAAGTACCTAGGAACTCAAGATAAGGGTGAAGGTGCAACGCCTGATATGGTACTAAACTGGCTTGCTAAAAATGGTTATCCTACAGATAGTGCTAAAGAAGCAATGAAAAAGGTTACAACAGGTGCTAAAGTAGGCTCCGCTTTAGGAAAAGCGGCGGCTGCGCCGGTTAAGGCCGTTGGCGCTCTTGGCAAAGGTATTGCAGCAGCAGGAAGTGCAGTTGCAGGTGCCGCTGCTAACCTTAAGAAAACAAATACAGATAATAAAGCAGATGCAACACAACAACCAGCAGATGCACAGAAAACTGCGCCTAATACAGACGCTAATACACAGAAAACTGCGCCTCAGGGTGCAACAACTACTGCACCAACTACAACAGAACCTGATCCTAAAGACGCCGTAAATGTAAAAAGTATGGGCAAAAAGAAAATTGTACCACCAAGTGGTAACAAGGCTGTAGTAAATCAAAGCATAGATTTTTCAAATGTAGGTACACTGATGGAAGGACTGTCAAGTGGACAACTTGACGATGTATTTTATGCAGCAGTGCAAGATGCTATTGCACGTGATCAAGGTGGACAAGCAAAAACTTCTGATACTAGTTTTGACGGACAAGCAGCGTCAGGTGGACTAGCAGGATTTGCTAAAGGTGCAGCCGCAGGTGCTATGGGTGCTAAAATGATTCCAGCGGATATACAAAAACAACTAGACACACTTACGCCAAGACAGAAAATTGAACTAGGAAAAATGCTATGAGACTAAGTCAACTGCAAAAAAGAACACTGATCAGTGAAGGTTGGAATGATCCTGCATTTACTTTATTTGAACAAAAGACTATTCAGCCTTGGGTAGCAGATGTTGAAAGATACGTTACTGAAGCAGCACTTTCAAAACAGCAAATTACACAACTGTTTACCAGCATTGAAAAAGGTGCTGACGAAGCAGGCGACAACAGAACTGGTGTTGGTAAAGCAAAAGACATTGCAGGCTTACCTGTTGAAGCACTTAAATGGATTGACGGAAAAATTAATGAACTGGGCAGAGCAGTTCAACAAGCAGGACCTGTTAAAAATGCAGATCAAAAATTTGATGAACTAAAAACAAAAATTGGTGCAAAAGATTCTAAAGTAGTAAACGCTGTGAAAGCAGTAAGTGATTGGGCAAAAGCCAATCCAGGCAAAGCAAGTATTGCTGTTGGTATTCTTACAGCAGCGGCTGCTATTGCAGGCGGACCATTAGGCGGTGCTGTTGCAGGTTTCCTTGCTAGAGCAACAAAAGATTTACTACAAGGTGAAAAACTATCAACAGCAGTTGGTAAGTCAGTTAAAACAGCAGCATATGGTGCTCTTGCTGGCGCAGCAATCCAAGGTATTACAGACAACATTATTGACAACATTGCCGCAGGTAGTGAAGCAGAAGCAACTGCAATGATGGATGGTTTTGAAAAAGCCAACTTTACAGCAGCAGTGGACAAAGCAGTAGCAGATGCAGGATTTGATTCGGGTGTACTTGACGGTGCTCAGAATTTAAAAATGTCAGGTAACATCAACGGCTTCTATTACAATTATGATTTAACAATGACTCCTGAGCAGGTAGCACAATATAAAGCATTATCAGATGCAGCAAACAGTGCAAAAACTTTTAGTCCAGAATATTATGAAGCAGCAGGTAAGTTACACGGATTCCTATCAACAACACAAGATGCAAATGAAAGTTTAACAGCACTTGCAAAAACAGTTGGTGATATACCAAGAGATGCACTAACAAGTGATCAACTAGAACAAGCGATGGCTGTGCTTGATAATGCAGATGCAGCAATTGAAAAAATTATGGATGTAGGCGGACCTGTAGCCGCAGCAGCACAGGGTGCTTTACAAACAGTTGATGACAACGCTAAGAACAAGCACAATGCAAAACCTGTAAGTCCAGAACAAAAAGCAGAACTAACTGGCGAAGCACCAGCACAAGAAAGCAAAACATACACAGGTACAAAACTTTCAGAAGGACAGATTTATTTACTGTTCAATAAAATTACACAAGTAAATGATCATATGCTAGAAAACAAGTTGATGTTTGAAAGTGTATTTGATGCAGTGGCATATTATAATAGACAGACTATTAACGAAGCACCTGGAATTCTTAAAAAAGCAGCAGGCGCTATAGGTAAAGGTGTAGGTGCTATTAAACAAGCAGGTAGAAACTTAACTGCAAAAGTTACAGCAGACAAACTTATGAAGGCTTGGCAAAAAGCAGGTGAACCTACAGACTCAAACGAAATTGCAGACCAAGTTTTAAAACCAGCAGGTGTAGCAGATGATGTAATTAAAGGCACTTATGATGCAATGAAGATTGAACTTCCAACTGCACAAGAGCCAGCCGCTGATGCTGCACAAGATACAAGTGCAACTGACACTGCAACTGATGCAGGTGCTACAGATACAGCAACTGACACAGCGACAGATACAGCAACTGATGCAGGCGCTACAGATACTGATGCGCCAACTGATGATGCAGCAGCAACAGGGGATACTGCTACAACAAGTGCCACTCCAACAACAGGTGGTACTACATCAAGTAAAGATGAAAGATACTATCTACAGAAAAATACAAAAGACGAAACAAAAGTAGACATTATTGATAAGCAAACTAGTAAGCCTATTAAGGATGGCGTAGGACTTGCTCCTGAAAAAGCAGAACCTATGAGTGATAAAATGAATAAAGAAGCAGGTAAGTTTGAACCACAAGAAGGTGATAAATTTATTATGCAACCAAATGCACAAAATCCAAAAACCTATGACGTTTTGGACACACAGACAGATCAACCTGTTGAAAAAGGTGAAGCATTACAACCTGGTGAAGCAGAAGAACTACGTGACAAATTGAATACTCAAGCAACTACTTCAACTACTAGCACTACAACATCAAAAGATGGCGCAACAGACGCGAATACAGCGTCAACAGCAGGTGATCAAGGTGCTGATGCTACAACTACACCACAAGATGCAGAAACACCAGCACAAGACGCTACAAGCACAGATACACAACCAGATGCAGCAGCCAATCCAGGCGAAGAGCCGTACGCTGCTCCTGATAGAACACAAGGACAGAAAGATTATAATCCTACCCAAAAGACACCGGCAGCACCGGTTAATATGGGAGATTTGGTTGTGCAGATTAAGAAACTAAAACCAGAAGTACAAGCAATTATTAAGAAAGAACTTGCCGCTTAGAAAAACGGCAGTTTGGTTTTCTTTGTAGTTTCTAAATTATCTTTGATAATATCGTTGATTATTTCACGTTCTTCAAAAGACATATTCGCAAGTTCACTGTAAGAAAGACCTCTCATATACCAACACATTTTAAGAAGTTCTCTCTTCAGATTCCTCGCCTCTTTATCTAGTTTTTCGGCTTCACGCAAAATCTCAGGACGAGAAAGGGTTAAGATTTTGCTCCGAAAAAATTTGCTTGATCCATTGTCAATGCAACATCGAACTCGTGTTCGCAATCACCACACTTAACTTTTTTAGTTTTAAGTTCAAGGTTAGCAGCAACACTTTGAAGATGTTCACTAAGGCTTTTAAATATTTCTTTATCAGCATTAGTAATAAAGTCTGCTATCATATCTTTATCTGTTACAGTACCTTGCGGTGATGTAATTGAAGCAATACTATGAACAACTACAGCAACAGTCATTTCTGTTAATTTAATAAAACTAGAACCAAATCTTTCAAGTTTTTCTTCTTCCGACATTTTTTCGTCATTGATAACTTGGAAAATTCTTTCTTGTTCCATTTGTTGTAATTGTTTAGACGTTACTTCTTTGTAGTTGTAAGGCTTCAAAGTAAAGTTAAGGTCGCCGATTGTATACTGTTCTGGATATTGAAATCCACTAATTCTTTCTAAATGCTCACTTAGCATATAGTCATAATTTTGTTGTTCTTTACAAGCAGGACACGTTGTTGTAATTTCCATCTTCTCACCGTAAGTTGCAATTCTAATAGCAACTAAACAAGCGTCTACATCAAGTGTAGGCATTTTCCACGGTTCTCTGATTGCAGGAATACAACTTTTTATAACTTCTGTTGTTGCTGCACCATTCATTAAAGCGTCTGGTGTCTTATACATTAATTCGTCTTTTGCTGTCATTGCGTACACAGCATATTGTCCATCTTCACTTACATCGAGTGTGCCTTCTTGATACCATTTGCCACCACTTGGCAATCTTAGGTAAACTTTAGGCTGTCTATAATAGCCGGCTAACGGATTGACAGGAGCCGCTGGAGTCGCTGCCTGTTGGGGTGCGCCACTAGTAGCAGGCTGCCCGGCAATTTCAACCTTTGGCATTTCTGTATTTTCATCCATATTTTTCTCCGATAAATAACATTGTTGTATATATTTACAATAACTATTTATGTGCGCATATTTCTGGGAATATAATTAATGGCCGACGTAACGGGACAAATTGGTAATGAAGAAGTAGTACTTAACAATGCTGCGACTGAAGCCACTCTAAAGCAACTACTTGCTGCTATGACCGCTATGGCTAAAGCCCAGGGCGTAGAGTTTAAAAATGTAGGACAAGTTGACAAAGACCTAGGTAAACTAGGAAAACAGACTGAAAATGCTGTAAGAAGCGGCAGAAAATTCCAAAGATCACAAGAGGGATCAGCAAAATCCGCAGATGGATTAAGTGAATCTCTTGATGATGCAGCAGAAAGCACAGATAGTTGGGGACAAGGACTAAAAGACAGTCTTAACCTTGTTGGCAAAATGGGCCAACAAGTTCAAAAGGCTATTGACTTTATTGGAGGTTCATTATCTAGTATCTCCGGAATGGGCGATAGCATTACAAGCGCCACAGATACATTAGGTAACATTCCATTAGTTGGCGATGCAATTAAAGGTGTTTATGGACCTGTTGCAGGTGCAGTAGAAACACTACAAACACAGTTCCAGGCAGCAGCATCAGTAGGTGCTAACTTCGGTGGTAACATAGCAGAATTTAGTAAAGCAGCCGGCGGTGCTGGTATGACTATGGAACAGTTTGCCGGAGTAGTACAAAAGAATTCACAAGGCTTAATGTTCCTCGGTGGTACTACAGCAGACGGTGCTAAACGTTTAGCCGATCTAGGTAAACAAATTAGAAAGTCGCAGGTTGGTGATGAACTAGCAAGATTAGGTTTTAGCACAGTTGATATTAACAACGGACTTGCAGAATATTCAGGTAGACTTGCAAGAAGTGGCAGAGCTGAACAATTGAGCAATAGGCAACTGATTAATCTTACTGGTCAGTATATGAAAAACCTAGATGCTGTTTCAAAGTTAACTGGTAAATCTAAAGAAGCTCTACAAGCAGAACAAGACGCTAGAATGGCAGATGCACAGTATCGTATAATGCGTTCTAAACTAGATCCTAAACAACAGGCCGAAATGGATAAACTTATGGATTCAATTCCTAAGGCACACCAAGTTGGTATTAAGGAAATTTTAGCGACAGGTACTGCAACATCTGATGAAGGTGTCAAGGCAATGGCTTTCCTAAGAGAGTCTGGCGGAGCAGCACAAGAAATATTTAAGAAGATTCAAAGCGGTCAAGGGTTAGAAGAAGGGTTTGCTAGTGAATTTTATGATACCTATGCAGCAGAAGCCAAGAAGTTTGCTGAATCGCCCATTGGTGAAACTGTAGGTAAATTTGATGCGTCTATGAATGACTTCTTCGTTGCAGCAGCAGACGTAGCAGAAAGAAATAAAACACTTGGCGAAGTAACAAAACAAATTCAAGACGACCTAAAAAAAGCAAAAGAAGATATTAAAAAAGGTACTGAAGGCGTAATTGATCCAGCATCAATTAAAACGTTCAAAGAAAATATTGCAGAAGCAAGTACTGCATTTACAACAATGCTTGGTAGCGTTGATCTTGCACCGTTAGAAAAAGTATTTAATAAAGCACTAGATGCTGCTGAGAAATATCTAGTGCCAGCTCTTAATATGGCAGCAAATAATTTTGACAAATTCTTAATAGCAATGGGTGGAGCAAATGCTGCACTTAAAGCACTAGAACTTGCAGCAGGCGCAGCGGCCGCAGCACAAATGCTAGGCCTAAGAGGCCGTCCTGGTACAGCCGGTGCAGGTGCAGGAGCAGGTGCTACTGGACAAAAACCAAAACCAGGTGCTACTGGCGGCGGCGGTATGAAAGGTGCTGCTAAAGGTATTATGAAACGTGCAGGTCCGTTAGGATTATTATACGGATTGTATGAAGGTTATCAGTCGATGAATCAAATCGACCAAGATCTTGAAGCAGGAAATATCACATCAAACGAAGCAAGTGTAGACAAAGCAGAAGTAACAGGCGGTGTTGTAGGCGGTACTGGCGGAGCAATGGCTGGCGCAGCAGCAGGTGCTGCATTAGGTTCGGTTGTTCCTGTAGTTGGTACGCTAATAGGTGGTGTAATTGGAGGTGCTGTTGGATATTGGGCAGGATCGTCAGCAGGTGAAGCAATTGGTGAACAGATTGGAGAAGCACTAGTTGGTCCTGAAGATATTGCAGCCATTGAAGCAAAAATTAAAGCAGAAGAAGAACGTATTAAACGTTCAGAAGCAGGTGTAAACGAATATTGGGGCAGAGAATCAAAAGGTAGAGAAGAATCACAGAAACAGATTGAGCAATACAAGAAAGATCTAGAATTAATCAATAAACGTAATGCCGAAATAAAAGCAGAAGAAGCCAAAGCAGAAGAAAAGAAAAATGAAGTACCTGGTAATCCAGAAGAAAAAACAACAGATACTAATGATGCTCAAAAAACACTAGAACAAAAAGCAGAAGAAGAAAAGAAAAAAGCAGAAGCAGAAAAGAAAAAAGCAGAAGAAGAACAGAAAAAGAAAGACGCAGAAGGTACTACTAACCCAGACGGAACACCAATGAGTAGCAACACTACTCAGAAAACACCAGATCAGTTGTTAGGTGAATTAAATACTAGTATGAATCAACTTGTCCAATTGGCAACAACACAAACTATGTTAGCCAAAAAACAACTTGGTGTTAGTGGTGAAGCAGTTGGAGATTTATATTCTTCTGTATAACAAAAAAGAACTTGCTTTTATAGCAAAAGGATGTATAATATAAGATATGAGTTGGAAAAAATACTTTACACCAGTTAACGCTGATAATACAGGCGGAAGTTACAGCCCAATTAGTGGCGGCGGACGTCCCGGCCCTGCACGAGCAAACTATAGTTCATATTTGCCAGATGTATATGCAGGTGCACCAAATCGTATCGAACGTTATATGCAGTACGATACAATGGATATGGATTCAGAAGTAAATGCTGCATTAGATATTCTTGCAGAATTTTGTACAGATAAAGATAGAGAAAACGCAACACCGTTTCATTTCCATTTTAGACAGCAGGCAACTAATGTAGAAACTAGACTATTAAAAGATGCGCTACAAAAATGGACCAAATTAAATCAAATTGACAAACGAATTTTTAGAATTGTAAGGAACACATTTAAATATGGAGACTGTTTTTTCATTAGGGATCCAGAAACTAAAAAACTTTTATACGTGGATCAAACCAAAGTCACAAAAATTATTGTTAACGAATCCGATGGAAAGATTCCCGAGCAGTATGTTGTAAGAGATATTAATTTTAATTTTAAAGATTTAGTAGCAACGACTCCACACAATACAACTAACACTTCACCTAGCGGAACGAGTTCTTATACTTCCGGGGGTGGATTTGGTAGAGGAATGGCAGGTCAAGTTCCAACACCATCAGGCACTAGGTTTCAAAGAGAAGCAAATGAAATTGCTGTAGATGCAAAACATATGGTACACATTTCATTATCAGAAGGATTAGATCAAAATTATCCTTTTGGTAATTCACTTTTAGAAAGTGTTTTTAAAGTATACAAACAAAAAGAGTTATTAGAAGATGCGATTATTATCTATCGTATTCAACGTGCGCCTGAACGTAGAATTTTTTACGTTGACGTAGGTAATATGCCTGCGCATATGGCAATGAGCTTTGTTGAAAAAGTTAAAAACGAAATACAACAAAGACGTATTCCAAGTGCAACAGGTGGAGGTACAAGTGTTATTGATGCTAGTTACAATCCACTATCAACTAATGAAGATTACTTCTTTCCGCAAACAGCAGAAGGACGTGGCTCTAAAGTTGAAACACTACCAGGCGGAACTAACCTAGGTGAAATTACTGACCTACGTTATTTTACTAATAAATTATTCCGTGCTTTACGTATTCCAGCAAGTTACTTGCCTACAGCAATTGACGAACAAGCAAATACAGTAAGTGACGGTAAAGTAGGAACTGCTTATATTCAAGAATTACGTTTTAACAAGTATTGTGAAAGACTTCAAGCAAACATTGTAGAATCATTAGATTTAGAATTTAAAATGTGGTTAGACAGTGCAGGTGTTAACATTGACCCTAGTATGTTTGAACTAAAATTTAATCCACCACAAAACTTTGCTGCGTATCGTCAAGCAGAACTTGATACTACTAGAGCAAACATCTTTGGTGCGATACAACAAGTTCCACACTTGTCTAAACGTTTTGCACTAAAACGTTATCTTGGTTTAACAGCAGAAGAAATTGCTGAGAACGAGAGAATGTGGAAAGAAGAAAATGCAGGCAACTTACAACCACCTACTGATGCAGCAGGCGAGTTGCGAGGAGCAGGTATTACTCCAGGCGGTATGGAGACAGATATGGGAGACCAGACTGCACAAGCGCCTGAAGATATGGCAGCAGCGGCTGAACCAGCAGGCGGAGAAGGGGATGCGGCAGGCGGCACAGAAACTCCTGCCTAGTCATAAATAGTAGTATGCTTCTAAGAGAATTTTTATATTTTAACGATGAGATTAATGACTTTGCAGTTGACCGTAGATACGACAACAGCAAAGACAGTTCTGTATTGCAACGTGACGATACAAGAAAGATCAGACTAACTCTTAGACAGATCAACGAAATTAGAATGCAGGCTGAAGCACACGCTGCCGAGAAAGAATCGGAACTAAATTTTATTAGGCAGATGTATGCAGCACCAGTTGAACCACAAGAGTAACCGAAAAAGATTTCAAAATGATGCTGCTTTCGTTCTAGGTAACGGAAACAGTAGACTTGCAATTGATTGCCCTAGTTTAATAAACAAAGGTACAGTCTACGGTTGCAACGCACAATATAGAGAATTTGATCCACACTTTTTAATAGCAGTTGACGTTAAGATGGTTAACGAATTAATTGATGCTGACTATCATAAAAAAGGAACTATTTGGACAAATCCTAACAAAGGCATAAAAACAAAATCAAATATTAACTTATTTTCACCACACAAGGGTTGGTCAAGCGGCCCTACTGCATTATGGTTTGCTGCTAGTAATGGACATAAAAACATTTATATTATTGGATTTGACTATGCAGGAGTCAAAGGCAAATTCAACAATGTATACGCAGATACGTTCAATTATAAGAAAAGCAGTGATGCAGCAACGTTTTTTGGTAACTGGCTAGGACAAACAGAGAAGGTTATTAAGGAGTTTAGACACACTAAATTCTTTAGAGTTGTTGAAGAAGGCGGCTTTATACCCGATAAATTAGGTCCTCAGCACGGAAATTTGACACATATTAGTAAGGAAGAGTTTGATAGCACGTTTCCGGAAAGTATATATCAAAGCAAAACGAATCAAAAAACTACCATTTAACCCCATTTTTATAAGTAAAATGTAAATACATTAACAAACAGCCTTACGATAATCAATTTATAGGAGAATAAAATGGCAGATCAAAAAACAACATTAGAACAAATGCTTGAGCATTTGGTTAATGACAATACTGCAAAAGCAGAAGAATTATTCCACGAATATGTGGTAACAAAATCAAGAGAAATCTACGAAAACCTTATCGAAGAAGAAATGGAAGAAGATGAGGACGTAAAAGAAGATTCAAAAGACGAAGAAGTTGATGAGGCTTCTAAAGATGCTGATTCAGAAGAAGATAAAGTAGACGAAGCAACTGACGAAGAAGTTGACGAGTCATCTAAAGACGAAGAAGTTGATGAATCTGCAGACGACGAAGAAGTAGAAGAAGAATTTGAAGAAGTTGCTGTAGAAGGCGACGACGAAGATCCAATGGATGCTATGGGCGGAGACGCTGGTGATGACTTAGAATCAGACATTACAGGCGATGACGAAGACGGCGAAAAAGAGCCAGAAGAGTTATTCCAAGATTTAGATTCAATTGTTGACGAACTTCAAGCAAAATTTGACGAAATCAAAGGCGGCGACGATGCTGGTGACGAAATGGGCGACGAAGAAGAAAAAGACGAAATGTTTGCTCCAGAGTCAAGCGAAGAAGCAGTTGCTGAGCCAAAAGATGAGTTAGAAACAATGCGTGAGTATGTTGAAAAAGTAGCAGGCGGACACGGTGCTGAATCAAAAGGTGCTGCAGAAGGTGCTGACAACAAAAAATCAGTTGTTGACAATATGAAAAACGATATGGGCGGTACTACTGCTAACATCGCAAAAGGCGGTGAAGCGTCAGAGAAAAATGACGGTGGATTAGCAGATATTAACGCTAAAGAAGAAAATGCTGGCAACGTTAACGTTCCAGGCGCTAAAGGTGCAACTAAGATGTCCCCAGAAAAAGGACACGGTGCAGAAAAGAAAGGCGCTGGCGAAAACGCTGATAACAAGCAATCAATTTTCCGTGGCCGTAGATAATAGAGGGTATATAGGTTGAAAACTACACTAGCAGAACATCTGAGCTTCGATCAGGCTAAAATCGTAATTGAGCGTGATGAAGGCGAGGGTAAAACATTACATTTGAGTGGTATCTGTATTCAAGGTGACATTCGTAATGCTAACCAGCGTGTTTATTCTTCGCAAGAAATTGATAGGGCTGTCAAAACGCTCAACGAACAGATTTCTGGGGGGTATTCAGTGCTTGGTGAAGTAGATCATCCTCAAGATTTAAGAATAAACCTCGACCGTGTGTCCCATATGATCACAAAGATGTGGATGGACGGTCCTAACGGTTACGGAAAACTTAAGATGCTTCCAACACCAATGGGACAATTAGTGTCCACGATGTTGGAAAGCGGAGTTAAACTTGGAGTTAGCTCAAGAGGTTCAGGAGAAGTAGACGGAGAAGGTAACGTAAACGGTTTTGAAATCATTACTGTTGACGTTGTTGCACAACCAAGTGCGCCGGGTGCTTATCCTACACCAGTTTATGAACACCTTATGAATGAAAAAGGTGGTTTCCAGGCGTTTAAATTAGCACAAGAAGTACAAGGCGACCCACAGGCACAGAAGTATATTGCAGAGTCCTTGAAGAAAATCATTTCAGGATTAAATCATTAGGAGAATCACAGATGTTAGATTTTGTAAAACAATTGTTTGAAAACAATGTGATTTCCGAAGAAGTCAAGTCGGAAATTGAAACCGCTTGGGAAACCGCAGTTCAAGAAAACCGTGACACAGTCGCAACTGGTTTACGTGAAGAATTTGCACAGAAGTACGAACACGATAAAGCTCAAATGGCAGAAGCAGTAGAGAAGATGCTTTCAGACAGAATTACTGCTGAATTATCTGAATTTGCTGAAGACCGTCAGGGACTTATCGAGGCTAGAGCCAAGTATGCTAAGAAAATGAAGAAAGATTCTAAAGCAATGGAATCATTCGTTCTTAACAACTTGAAAAAGGAACTAGACGAACTTCGTGAAGATCGTAAGTCAGCAGCGGGCAATGTTGCTAAATTAGAATCTTTTATCGTGGATGCATTAGCGAAAGAAATCGCAGAATTCCACTCTGATAAAAAAGATCTTGCTGAAACCAAAGTTAAATTGGTACGTGATAGCAAGGCTAAATTCGAAGCAATCAAGAAAGACTTTATTGACAGAGCTTCAACAGTAGTTGAAACAACTGTACGTAAAGGCTTGAAAGCAGAGATGGGTCAGTTAAAAGAAGATATTGAAGCAGCTCGCAAAAACGATTTTGGTCGCAGAATTTTTGAAAGTTTCGCAAGTGAGTATGCAGCAAGTCATCTAAACGAAAAATCTGAAACAGCAAAACTTCTTAAAGTTGTAAAACAAAGAGAAGAAGCAGTTAAAGAAGCCAATGCGAAAGCAGAGGAAGCAGAGAAGTTGACTGAAAGCAAAGACGCAGAAATTGCTCGTATGCAAGATGCAGCTCAGCGTAAAGAAGTAATGGCAGAATTGTTATCACCTCTAAACAAAGAAAAGCAAGAAGTAATGAGTGAACTTTTAGAATCTGTCCAAACAGATAAACTACACGCAACATTCGACAAGTATATTCCAGCCGTAATGGATGGAAAATCTACTAAGAAAGTAGCGTTGAACGAGGCTAAGGAAGTAACAGGCGATAAAGAAACACAGGCACATATCAACGGTCAAGAGAATAAGACCGCTGAGATATTTGACATCCGCAGACTTGCGGGACTTAAAATTTAAGGAGATAAACAAAATGTCACAATTATTAGAGTCACGCTGGTCGGAAACCAAAGGCGCACTTTTAGAAGGGCTCCAAGGTAACAAGCGTTCTGTAATGGAGGCAACTCTCGAGAATACCCGTAAGTATTTGTCAGAGAGTGCTACAGCAGGCGCCACTTCCGCTGGCAACGTTGCAACACTAAATCGTGTGATCCTACCAGTGATCAGACGTGTAATGCCAACAGTCATTGCAAATGAACTTGTTGGTGTACAACCAATGACTGGACCAGTTGGCCAAATCCACACATTACGTGTAAGATATGCTGACGATTTTTCATCTAGCTCAGGCACAGGTGCCACAGCAGGTGAAGAGGCACTAAGCCCATTCAAGATTGCTGAAGGTTATTCAGGTAACGACGATATTAAAGCAGGTTCAACTGCTTCATTAGAAGGCGCTGCTGGTAACAGACTTTCAATTCAAATCTTGAAACAAACTGTAGAAGCAAAAACTCGTAAGTTATCAGCTCGCTGGACTTTTGAGGCTGCTCAAGATGCTCAAGCACAACAAGGTATTGATGTTGAAGCAGAAATTATGGCTGCGTTAGCGCAGGAAATTACTGCTGAGATCGACCAAGAAGTTATTACTTCTTTATCAACACTTGCTGGCACAGCAGCACTTACATACGACCAAGGCGCAGTATCAGGTACTGCTACTTTCGTTGGTGACGAACACGCAGCACTTGCTGTTCAAATCAACAGAGTTAGCAACTTGATTGCACAGCGTACACGTCGTGGTGCTGGTAACTGGGCTGTTGTATCACCAACTGTATTAACATTATTACAGTCTGCTACAACTTCAGCATTTGCTAGAACTACAGAAGGTACATTTGAAGCACCAACAAACACTAAGTTTGTAGGAACTTTAAACAGTGCTATGAAAGTATACGTAAACGGCTATGCTACATCAGACGATGTACTTGTTGGTTACAAAGGATCTTCAGAATCAGATGCGGCAGCATTCTATTGCCCATACATTCCTTTAATGTCATCTGGTGTTGTACTTGATCCAGGTACTTTTGAGCCAGTAGTTTCGTTTATGACAAGATATGGTTATGTAGAGTTAACAAACACTGCATCATCTCTTGGTAATGCGGCTGACTACTTGGGTAAAGTTGCTGTAACATCAGCAAACTTACGTTTTGCGTAAGCCAACTCATTAGAGTATTTAGAAAGGGCGGTGGAAACACTGCCCTTTTTTTATGACTTGACTTTCTGATTGTTAAATAGCAATATGGAAAAGATTACAAGTTACAGAGATTTTCCTAAACTTAGAGATCAATTACAAAAGTGGCGGAAACGTTTTCCTATGTTTGCTCACGATGTTAAAACATTTGATAAAATGTTAGAAAAGCATATGAAGGAACATATGGAGCATATTATAAAATATAAGCAAACAAAACGCACAACTTATCTAGAAAAAGCACAAGAAGAATTAGACCATATTAATCGCATACTTACTGCTATTAGTAAAGTAGAGCTTATGGCTTTATTATCTAAAAGATAAATACTTGTGTCAGATAGCGAGCCGCAAGGCGGACTTATGCTGTTTAACCCACAGCGTACCGGATAGAACCCGGATTGGACTACTTATATAGGAGAAAACAAATGGGAAGACCACTAAACAAAAGATTATTCGGAGAGCCAACAGCGGCTGGATCTGAAATCAAAGTAAACTTTCATAACGACACAGCAGTTAAAGAAGGTTATATCGTAAAGCAAAAAGGTTCAAAGAAATTTGTATGCGAAGAAATTGAAACAGCAGGCGAATATACTTGTGTACTAACAACTGGTAAATTGCCAGCAAACTTAGCAGCAGGTGAAATGTGTATTTCGTTTAAAATGGACGACAGTGAAACTTATCTAGTAAGTAAAATTGCTGGAAAGAAAGCAACACTATCAGCACCTACAGCAACAGGTTCAAACGCATATGACGGTTTGACTGTTCCTTGGAACTTTGCAACATCTACTTCAGATGGCGCAGCACAAGTTGAAGAAGCAGGTGATGACAATACCTTAACTGGTACTGATGACGACGACTTCACTGAAGACGCTTAAGGATAACTGAGGATGGAACCACCAATTAATGTATTTTGGGATTTTTTAAAAAATCTAAAAGACTTGGTTGTTTCGGTTAAAATTGAAAGTGCTAAGGCGTGCCATAACGGTAACGTCTTAGCACAAATTTCAAACTCAGAGTTTAAGGTAGAAGATAGAGAAGGCAACGTAGGCATTTGTAAACTTGTTAAAAAACAAGTAAGCGAACTAGAAGATAATGAAATGTCATTATCCGGATTAGTTTTAGAATCAAGTGTTTGGGTTTTTATAAAAGAAATAGTTGATAACGTGATGAAAGATTTTACAAATAAAAATTATAGTTGGGAAGTAGATGATGATTCATCTCAACGTATAGTTTTGCTAAAGGGAATATAGATGGCACAGTTTTTACAAACTAACGGTGACTACACTATAAAGACATACGAAGGTGGTGTTATTACTCTTGATACTGGTCCAAGAATAGGCCAGATTAAAGTTACAGGTAACCTTGTTGTTGAAGGTGATACACTTACTGTTAGTGCAGAAAACTTAGATGTTCAAGATAATATCATCAGATTAAACGTTGGTGAAACAGGCGCAGGAGTATCATTAAGATATTCAGGTTTAGAAATTGATAGAGGTACATCAGAACCAGTATCATTCTTTTATGACGAAAATGATGATGCATTTAATATTGCTATAGGCTCTGTTGAAGGCGGAGCAGTTAACTATGCTACGTCTAAATTAAGACTTAGAAGTATTTTAACTAATTCAGATACAGACTCAGGTGATTTAACACTTATTGGTACCGGTGGCGGTGTTGTTAAAGTTAGCGGTACAACAAATTACGAACAACAAATTACAGACGATGACGATATTCCTAACAAAAAATATGTTGATGACAGCATTAGAGATAATCCAACATTCCAAATTATTGATGACAACACAAGAGTTATCATTAGTGAGAAAGACGTAACTGGTTCATTACAATATTTAGAAGATGAAACAGGTTACAGTACATTTGGAGAAAGTGGAGTATCAGTTTTAGTTGACGGTATTTTAAATACACAATTTTACACAAATAGAACTGTAATTCAAGATATAGAAATTATAGGTAACGAACTTACAAATAACGATACAAACGCTAACGTGTTTGTAAGAACACAAGGAACAGGTAAATTACAAACTAACTATGCAATTGAATTAGAAGAGATTGCTGTAACACCTGCATTTGTAAACGGTTCTACTATTATACACGCTTGTACTCCAGGCATAGGCGGGTCAGGGATTGTGTTCGTAGGCTCCAATGGTGTTAGTGACGAATTGATAAGTAAAAACAAAGCATTATTATTAAGTATGCTATTTTAGGATAAAGAGATGATAACAAATACATTAAGCACATCAACAGACGTAACAGTTCCGGTTAAGGTATTTACAAGTAGTACAACGGGCGCACCGATTGGCGGTGCAGTTACAGGACAGCGTAATGCTATTACTACAATGGCGTTATGTAATACAGGTACACTTGATATTACTGACGAATCAGTTAACACAATTGTTGCAACTATTCATATTGTTCCTAGCGGTGATTCACCTAGTGCTGCAAACACTGTTGTAAGTAGATTAACAGTGCCAGCAGGAGAAACAGTATTTTTCAGCGATGAAAAAATTGTTTTAGACGAAGGGGATGAAGTTTGGGTAGCAACTAGTGCTTCAGGATTACTTGCTGTAACTATTAGTACGTTACCGGTTTAAGGATTTATTATGGGATATCCATTAGAAGCCACACATTGGGACACTTGGAGTTATAAACCTGAATGGTTTGATACTGACTTCTTTTATAGTCCTGATGGTATTAAGGAGTTCCCAGATCATCACTGTAAGCAAACATACATATTAAGCAAGCCTTACATTAAAAATTATCGTAATGCTATTGATATTGGATGTAGAGACGGTGAATTTTCAAGATACTTACAACACGATTTTGAACACGTATTTTGTTTTGATCAAAGATGTAGAAAGTTTTTTCCCTACAATGTAGCACAAGATAAAGTAACACACTTTCATTGTGCAGTAGGACAAGAAGCAGAAAAAATGAGGTTCCGTTTAAGAGCAAAAATACACCCTAGTCAAATTTACTATGCAATTGACGATTTTGATTTTGAAAATATAGATTACATTAAGATTGATTGTGATGGCGGAGACTGGGATGTGCTTGTAGGAGCAACAGAAACAATAAAAAAACATAAGCCTCTTTTAATTGTAGAAGATGCTAGTTGGGATACTTCATTACCTGAAAGATTTAGTTGGCAAAAGTTTGCTTTAGAATATGCTATTGAGGAACTAAATTACAAAGTAGTAGAAGTATGTTCACGTAATATTGACAGGGTAATGATACCAAACGAAGGATAGATAATGAAGTTTTTAAAAGCACAAAATACATCAAAGTACAGTCCAAGCGATAACACTATTAGTGTAAATCCATATGGTCGAGTTGTGATGGATGCAAACGGTGCTTTGTTAATGCCTAAAGGCACAACAGCACAAAGACCACAAGTGTCTGGCGTGAGACAACCTACAGATGCTAATGGGTCAATTCGTTATAATACAGATACAAACGAAATTGAAGGATATGTTGGAAACAATTGGGAAACAATTAGAGCAGCAGGTGCAAGTGCAATTAGCATTGAATCTTTTGGTCCTGGCGATGCTGTTGAAACAGTATTTGGTCCTTTAGCAAATATTCCTGCAAGTGCAAATAATGTTATTGTGCTTGTTGAAAACGTAATGCAAATTCCAACAACTAACTTTACACTAGAACAAAGTTCAAGCGGAAGTTTATCAGGACCTGGAGCACCATATGCAGATGGTTGGTATTTAAAATTTACTAGTCCAGTACCTTTTAGTAAAAATATTACAGTATTTTTTGGATTTGCAAACTAAGGAGAAGTAGATGGCTCAATTGGGGCGAATTGGCGGACACTTACTCAACTCTACTCTTACAAGAGAAGGAGTAAATCTTGCTTTTAAAAATACTACGTTTGATGCAACACCAATATTACAATTTGATGTTGAAAACGGTCTTATAGGTATTAAGACTGACGCTCCTTTATATGATTTAGATGTAAGAACAGATGTAAAGACAACTAATGCTTCTGTAACACAAAATGCAAAAATAGATAATGTAACTGTTGACGCAGATACAGCAAAATTTAGTTCCGTTGTAGGACCTATCAACATTATGTTAAATGGCGGTATGGGTACTATTGTAATGGAACGTATGCGTACAGACGATTTACAGTTTACTGACAATGTAATAAGCAGTAATAATTCAGCAACAGCAGTAGAACTAAGTGCAAGTGGCACAGGTATTGTAGACGTACAATCAGCAGGAAGTTTTTTAGGTAATATGAATGTTACAGGTAATGTAACAGTTGATGGTAATCTTACAAAATATTCAAATATAATTTTAGGTGACGAACTTTACAATCCAGATACACCTGGTGGCGACACTATAGAAATTATTCCAGATTTTTCACAATCAATTATTCCAGGCGATGACGACCAGTATGATTTTGGTACAGGAAATATTGTTGATAGTACTGTAAGAAGATGGAACAGTATGTATACACCAGACTTAACAAATGTTGAAACTAACAGACCTAATGCAGTTAAAGTTAGTGATCAGATGTGGTTAAATGGTGTAAGCAATCAATTATTTGGTTTACAATCAGATGATGATTTTTTCCTTTCGCCTGATACAGGTATTACACATATTGAAGGGTTTGATTTTCAAAACAATGATATAACAAATATGTCAGCAACTGAGCCAGTCAAAATGCGTAATACAGGAATTGGATATCTTAGATTTATGGGTACAAATGCATTTAAGATTCCAGCAGGTGACGATAGCACTAGACCTAGTGTACCAGAAATTGGCGATACAAGATGGAATACTGACGGACAGCGTTTAGAGTGTTTTGCCGGACAAGTTGAAGCAGTAACAATTGCAAGTAGCAATATATCAGGTTTAGTAGATCAAATTATTAATAGTGGACCTACATCTACCAACGGTTTTGGTAATGGGTTTGAGTGTAGATTAACTATTGCATCAGGCGTTCTAAGCGTCGAAATTACCGAAGAAGGAATTGGTTATAATGCAACTAATTCCATTACTATTTCAGGAGCAGTTTTCCTAGGCGGCACAGATGCTGTCAACGATGTTACCCTTACAGTAGGCTCTCAAACTACAGCAGGATATAGGGTTGCAACAGGTGGTGGTGCTGAAGTAGACATTAATCTTATGGAAGATTTAGGTAACGAATACAGCCTTATACTCGGCTAATTTTTCCTTTTGGCTAAATACTATTGTTAACGAAGACCAACGTTAACCTTTTACTGTGGTCAACTCGCAATGTAAGGTAGTTGGAGGGACAGGATCCCCGTGTTAAGGAGAGCAAATGGCAATAGGTCGTATAAGTGGGCCGCTCTTGAAAGCAAATCTGGTTAGAGATAACGTAGATTTATCTTTCAGAAATGGAGCAACAGACCCAGATATTTTGTATATTGATGTAAACAATGCTCGCATTGGTGTCAACAACTCATCTCCTACAACTGACTTAGACGTTAGTGGAACAACACGCACAACAACACTTAGAGTAGACAATCAACTAGATATCGGTAATTTACACATTACTGGTAACACTATTTCCAGCGATCTTAATACAATTAGTTTTGCACCATCAGGTGATGATCCTGTTGTCTATAACAGTAAATTACAAGTAGATGATTTTGAAATTTCAGGCAATACTATCCAAACTATTGTATCTAATTCTAATTTAGAAATTAGACCAAACGGAGCAGGTATACTTGAAGTACATTCAAATACAACTATTAATGGAAATGTAGATATTACTGGTGATTTATCAGTAGACGGCGATGTAACTATTGCAGGTAATATTACATTTGGTGACAGTATTACAGACTCAATTACTATTAATGCTGCAATTAAAAGTAATTTGATTCCAGAACAAGATGTTACATTTGATTTAGGTAGCCCATCATTTAGATGGAGATCAATGTATGTGAATGACGTTTACGCAGATACGCTAAATGTGCCTACGCTTGATGTAGGAAATTTAATGTTTCGCGATAATGAGATAACTACTACTACAGGATTAGACTTACATATTGACGGTAATGGAGCCGGCGGTGTAAGATTAGGTAATTTTAAAATAACTGATAATGTTATTGAAAATGTTTCTAATAATGCAATTACACAGATTTTGCAAACAGGAACAGGTTATTTTAAAATTGATACAAACAACGGCTTTGTTCCACCAAGAGGTACAAATGCTGAAAGACCAACTGCATATGCAGTACTTGGAATGACAAGATACAATACTAATTCTAAGTCTTTAGAGATTTGGGATGGTAGTGCTTGGAGTTCACCAGCAGGTGCTTCAGGTGCGGTATCAGAAATTGTAGCGAATGATATTGCAGCGTCATTTGCACTAATGTTAGGATAAAAAGATATGCCAACAGTATTTAAAAACGCAGTAATAAACAACGTAGGCACAGAACCAGTAGATGTGTTGCAAATTCCTGAAGGAGTTAGAGCAACTGTTGTAGGATGTAATTTAGCGAATACATCAGATTATGATACTGTTGTTGTTAATGTCTATGTTATTGATGAGAATTCTACGCAAGGAAACTATGTACGATCAGTACCTATACCTCCGGCGTCGAGTGCAAAAGTTGTGACACAAGGTGAAAGATTAATTTTACCAGCCACAGCAGGTTTAAGAATAGAATCAGACACTGATGACAGTGTTGATGTAGTAATAAGTTACGTAGAGATATCGTAGGAGGAAAATTATGCCGAGCCCATATTATTTTGGACAATCACCAGATGAATCATTAGGCGATAGCCCTAGATATTTTTACGCTATCAGAAGAAACGCAGACGGCGAACTGTTTTTATTAAGAAGCGATCAATTGAAAGATAAAGATTCAATTGATATCAACTTACCTGGACCGCCTGAGCAAACATTTGAGGACTTTGAACCCGGTATTGATTATTTTGAAGGTATTGCTGAAAATCACGAGCCAAACTTTGCAAATATGAAATACCCACAATACAAATGGGATCAAAGAAGTATATTATATTACGTGGACGATGAAGGAATGTTAGTACAAAGAGTAAACCAGGATTACACTTTCCCTGCTAATCTTTCAGGCGATTAGGATTAAGATATGGCAGAGTTTAAAATAAGTCGAATTAGGTATACGTGGAAAGGTGCGTGGAGTGGTGCTGTTGCATACAACAAAGATGACGTTGTAGAATATAGCGGTAGTTCATATATTGCTATTAGAGCTCACACTTCAAGTTCAACTTTTAACACAGATCAAATTTTTACACCACCGGGTGAAACATTTGCAACACCGGCTTGGACAGTAATGACTCAAGGTCAAAACTGGCGAAGTGATTGGGCTGGAAGTACAGATTACTATCCAGGTGATATTGTAAGATACGGCGGTTACTTATGGATAAACACAACTGCATATACATCAACAAGTGATTTTGATGTAAACATTTCTAACTGGGCAATTTATGCAACTACTGTTGATTGGGACGGTGCTTGGACAGCAGGTGCAGTATATGGTATCGGTGATCTAGTTAAGTATGGCGCAACAGTATACAAATGTATTACTGGACACACAGCAGCGGCATCAGCAGCAGACGGCTTAGAAGCAGATCAAGCGAAATGGGAAATTTACACACAACTAAAAGGTTATGTAGGTGACTGGACTGATGGTTACAGATACAAGTATAACGATTTAGTAAGTTATGGTGGTAGTTTGTTACGTGTAACTACAGGACATACAGCAACAACTAATTTAGACGATGCAAATTTTGCAACTGAGATACCAGGCGGAAAAGCAAAAGGCGCTTGGGTATTAGAAGATTACTACGCAGTAGGTGACTTAGTAATGCACGGTGGTTATGTTTACCAAGCGTTAACAAATCATATAGGACAGATTCCAAGCGATTCGATTTATCAAGTAGGCGACAATACAGTACATTGGGCTATCATTCATAAAGGAATGAAACTTGTAGGCGACTGGACACCAACAGGACAATATAAAACAGGTGACGTTGTAAGACGTGGCGGTTATACATATGTTGCATTATTAGATACAACATCAGACGGTAGTTCATTAGATTATTTAGATGCAGGTAACTGGGAAATTGTAGTTACAGGACAATCATTTAAAAATGCTTGGACAGAAAATCAAACTTATGCAGTTGGTGATGTAGTAACTTACAAAGGTAGTGCATACAAATGTAACTTTGAACACGTAGCATCTAATGCAGAAGGCGCAATGAACTTTCCAGGAGATAACGGTGAAGGTTATCAGTACTGGGATACATTATTAGAAGGTTCAAGTCAAGCAGGATTAGTTAATCCTGGTGATTTATTATCTTTTGGTCTTGCAAGAGCAAACGTTGGGGACGGTTCTACTTTAGGTGCAACTAATATTGCAAAAGGATTAGAAGGAAATATCCTAACTGTACAAAATGACGACACAGCAGATTATGATCTGTACGGACGTATTCCAAAAATTATTCACGTTGACCCAATCAAAGGTGTTGACGATACAACAGATCCAGACGCAGGTATTGATATTCAGAAACCTGTTAAAACAATTAGATTTGCATTAGAAATTGCAGACGATGGACAAGACACAACTAAAACTGTACAACTTACAACAGGAAAATTTGAAGAAATTTTACCTCTTATTGTTCCTAAGAAAACAGTTGTACTTGGCGACGAACTACGTTCAAGCACTGTTCGTCCGGCAACAGCAACATTGACAAGTGCTGATACTACAAGTAGAGGTACAATTATTACACACTTGAAACAAGTGATTAGACAGATATTGTTAAATCAAAATGTTTCTAAGACAGCAGGAAACACTCAAGAACAAGTGTTTATTATTGATCAAGAAATATCAGGTGGTGGTGTAGGTGTTGAAGATCCTATTATTACAAATATTCCTATTTTTAGTGATGCAGCAACGGCAGATAGAGTAGATAGTATTCTAACTGACTTTGTAACGTACTACACATATGCTGTAGTAGGTTCAGGTGATGCACCTGCGAAGTACGGTGAAAATGCTGCTTCATCAGCAGAAGCAATTGTAAATGCAAATAGAGTTTTAGAAGCGAATAAAGCATTTTTAGCAGCAGAAACTGCTGCTTATATGACAGCGTTTTATTCAGACTATGTACAACCTAGTGATTTAGGTTATGATATTGAAAGATACGTAATTGCAATCAAATGGGATTTATTATACACTTCTAATTACAAAACACAATTAGAAGCACTTTACTATTCAAACAAAATTAACGGAAGTGCATTAACAGATATGTTCCGTGTTAGAGATACCTGCGGTGTTAGAAACTTATCTATCAAAGGTTTAACAGGAACACTTAATCCGCCAAACGTCTTTGAACAATATCAAAGACCAACTGGACCATCTTGTGTATCACTTGATCCAGGTTGGGGACCTGCACACGAAGAATGTTGGATTATTAATAGATCTCCTTACATTCAAAACGTAACCAATCAAGGTAATAATTGTACAGGACAAAAAATTGACGGTTCGTTGCACAACGGTGGTAATAAGTCTATTGTATCCAACGACTTTACACAAGTTTTAAGTGATGGTATAGGCGCACACGTTTTAAACAACGGTAGAGCAGAACTTGTATCAGTGTTTACATATTACTGTCAAGTAGGTTACCTTGCAGAAAACGGCGGCGTTATTAGAGCAACTAACGGTAACAACTCATACGGATTTATTGGAGCATTAGCAGACGGTACTGATCCAACTGAAGTTCCTGTAATTGCAAAAGTAAACACTAGAAATAACCAAGCATCTGTACAACGTGCATTTGCAGGTGAAGTAAATGATGAAATTTTAGCAGTTGAGTTTTTACACTGTGGACAAAATTACACATCAGCAGATTATACATTTATTGGTTCTGGTGCAGATGTTGAAGTTGTACAAGAAGAATTTAGAGATGATGCATTATTTGAAGCAAGAATTGTTACAGGTGAAGCATCAGCAGCAGCAGGTGGAGGCGGATTTACACTTATTGGTAACAACGCACAGTCTGGTAACGAAACTAGCATCCAACTTGCAGCACAGGACGACAATGATGAAGCAAACTTATTAGGTTTAAGAATTATTATTACATCAGGTCCTGGTACAGGACAGTATGGTGAAGTTAAAGCATACAATAGTTTAACAAAACAATTACAAGTTAAGAAAGAAACTACAGGTGAAGACGGATGGGATCATATTATTCCTGGTACACCACCAGTAAGTTTAATTACAACTACTTCTTCTTACTTGTTTGAACCAAGAGTAGTATTTGATCCACCACCGTTTGCTTCTGCAACAATGAGTTTGACAGCAGGAACAACTTGGGGTGATATTACATTTGGAGAAACAAGAAAATTATTTACAAACGTAGTAGGTGATCCAGGTAACGGAACAACAGTTGATGTTATTCCTGCTACTGCAACATTTAACGTGTTGAAAGAAGGTAGAGATTACACTGTAACACTTAACTCCGGCGGAGCAGGATACACAGTTGGAGACACAATTGTATTAGAAGGCACAGGGTTAATTGGTAATGACGATAATAACATTACAATTACTGTAACAAGTATTTCAAATGATAGTACAAACAGCATTGTTACTTTTAGTGCAGAAGGACAAGCCGCAAGTGGTAGATATGTTGCAGTTGCAAGTACAGGTTCGACAGTAAACTGGTCAAACGATGGTACAAACTGGAATGTTTCTAACTTACCAAGTTCAGGAAATTGGCATACAATTGCTGCTGGTAACAATAGATTTGTTGCAATTAAAGAATTAAGCAACGAAGTTGCTGTATCAGAAGACGGTAACACTTGGGGTGCATACACATTACCAATTAGTGCTGATTGGTCAAGTATTACATTTGGCGGCGGCATATTTGTTGCTGTATCTAAGACAGGTGGTTATGCAGCATTTAGTGAAACAGGAACAACCTGGACACTTGCAAATATTCCAGCAGGTGGTGACTCAACGTTCGACCAATGGACTCAAGTAGCATATGGTTCAGGAAGATTTGTTGCAATTTCACAATCGCAAAACATAGCAGCATACGGTGAATATAACGGTTCAACAATTAACTGGACAACAGTTATTATGGACGTAGTTGCAGACAGTTCACAGAAAGATTGGTTTAAATTAGCATATGGTAATAACAGATTCGTAGCAATTGCACCAACAGGTGAAGTTGCATACAGTTATACTAGAGGTGAAACTTGGCAAGCAGCGACTATGCCTACACCAGATGGTTCAACAATACTTGATTGGAATGACTTAGCATATGGACAAGGTTTGTTTATTGCAACAGTTGATACAAATGGACAAGAAATTGCAGGTGAACCAACATTAGGACCTGTAGATTACATTTACCAATCAGAAGATGGAATTTATTGGACTAAGAAAACAGTTATATCAGAAGGTAACTGGGGTCAACTTGCATTTGGTAATCCAGATGTAACAACAGGCGACGGTGGCGACAACAGAAAAGGTCATTGGGTAATTCTAAACGAAGATGTAACAACTACACACTTGTTAGTTACTACTGGTAGAAAAGCATTTGGTAGAGCAAATGTTAATGCAGGTAGAATTGCATCAGTTAACTTAATTGATCCAGGTAGTGGATATCCTGCTACAGGACCTACATACAATGTTATTGATCCTAACAACACAGGTGAACTTGTACTTGATACTACAAGAATTGCAGATAGAGTACTTGCACAACCAAGTTGGATTAACAGAGGTACACAATATAAAACATCAACAACATCGGTTACTATTTTAGGTGACGGTTTTGCTGATATTACACCAGTAGGTAAATTTATTACAGTTAAAGATATGCCTAAAGTAATTGGTCCGGGTGCGCAGTTAAGACTTACTGACAATCCTGAACTATACACAGTTGTTGCAATTGAAAATGAAGGTCAACAAGAAGATGGAAACTTCTTGTTAACATTCCGTGTAACACCTGACTTAAAGATTGAAAATGATATTGTTAATGATACAGGTGTAACAATTAATACAAGATACAGTCAGTGTCGTATTACAGGACACGACTATTTGGACATTGGTACAGGTAACTTTACAGAAACAAACTATCCACAGTTGTATACGCAAAATTACCTATCATATCCAGAAAACGAAGTACAAGAATTAAACGGTGGTAGAGTGTTCTATGCAAGTACTGACCAATCAGGTAACTTTAGATGTGGTGAATTATTTGCAGTTGAACAGGCAACTGGTATCGTAACAATTAGTGCAGACTTCTTTGATCTTAATGGATTATCAGAACTAGCACTAGGCGGAATTAGAGTTGGTGGTACTGGAACAGTAATTAGAGAATTTAGTACTGATCCATTATTCACAGCAGACTCAAACAATATTGTTCCAACACAAAGAGCAATTAAAGCGTACTTGACTAACAGACTAAATGTTGGTGGTGCAGACTTGTTAACAGCGAGCTTCATCGCAGGTACGGTTAAAATAGGACCAAATCTCATTGGCAACTCGGCAAACTTGACAGTTCAAGTTCCTGTTGTAATGGATTTTAAAGGAGAAAAGGCTGGCATTCAAGGCAGTATGTTAGCACAAAGTATGTTCTTTAGATCATTTAAGAATAGAGAATAACATAAATATATGTACACTACGGAGTAGATAATGGCAGAGTTTAAACTAGGTAGAATTAGATTTGTATGGAAAGGGGACTGGGCAGGTGCCACGACATACTACAAAGATGATGTTGTAAAGTACGGAGGACGTACTTACATCTGTGCAGTTGGTCATACCGCCAACAGCGATTTTTATACGGACTTAAATGTAGTTCCAAGTAAATGGAACCAAATGACAGATGGTCAATCCTGGAAAGGGGATTGGACTATTGCAACAGATTATGTAATTAATGATGTTGTAAAATATGGTGGGAATTTGTACATTGCAAATACCGCACACACATCTGCCGCAACAACTGCCCTTGGACTTGAAGATGATTCTTCAAGTTGGACAACTTATGCAGAAGGAACTGATTGGAAAGGAAACTGGACAGTTGGAACTCGTTATAAGTTAAATGACCTAGTTAAATATGGTGGAAACACATATCTCTGCTCAACTGGACACGCATCTGCCGCAACTACTGCCGACGGTTTAGAAGCAGACATTGGTAACTGGGACAAATATAATGATGGTATTGATTATAAAGGTGACTGGGTTACTGGTACAAGATACAAAGAATATGATGTAGTTAAATATGGTGCTAATCTTTACGTTGTAAAAGCAGGCCAACATCATACAGCATCAGCAGCATTTGCCACAGATAGTGCTAGATGGGATGCTTTTGTTGAAGGCTTTAATTTTGAAAATGCTTATAATGCTTCTACAGAATACAAAACAGGCGATGTAGTACTATATGGTGGTAATTCGTATGTTGCTAAAAGAATTAGCACAGGCGCAACACCTCCTGCAAGTGCTGACGATTGGGATTTATTTGCAACAGGTTTTGCATATCAAAACAACTGGGCAATTGCTACAAGTTATAAAATTGGTGAAGTAGTAACACTTAACGGTTACACATATAGAGCTGTACAAGATAGTCCTGCAATTGCAATGACTGTAACAGCAACTGATAACGGTACCAACCAGTTTACAGCAGCAGATACTACAGGATTAATTGCTAACCAAGTAATTCAATTTAGTGGTTCAACATTTGGTAACGTATTCCCAGGTGGAACGTACTATGTTAAAACTGTAGACTCAGGAACAACATTTACAATTTCAACAACATTAGGAGGATCAGTATTTACTCCTACAACAGCAACTGGATCTATGACAGGTACAGGCGCTGCTCATCCTACAAATACAACTTACTGGAATAAACTTAACGAAGGTATTAGTTGGCAGGGTGATTGGACTGATGACCGCGAGTATGAAGTTGGTGACGCAGTTAAATTAGGCGACAACGCATTTATTTGTGTACAGAAACACCGTTCAGAAGGTGACACTGACTCAACTATTGGTGGAGAAGGTGGCGGTGCTGCTAACTCAAGACCAGATTTAGACATTACAGGTAGTTATTGGAATCAATTAATTACAGGTTCTGAAACAAGTATCCTTACTACAAAAGGTGACTTAGTATACTTTGGTGGTTCTGGTGTTACTAGACTTCCAATTGGACAAGAAGGTGAAGTACTACGTGCTGGCGCAGAATATCCAGAGTGGGCTTTACTTGGACAAAGTGATTATGTATACTGGGTAGCAGAACACGGACAAGATAAACCATATCCATTAGCAGGTGGAACAGTTGATAAACCATTTGCAAGTATACGTTATGCTTGTCATCAAATTGATCAAGGTGCTTTAAACCCTAATGCAAAAGATTTATTAAGAAAGAATAGACACTTCATTCAAAGAGAAGTTCAAGAATGGATTGACTATCAAATTGAATACTTTACAAATACAGCACCAGATGCTACAAGCATTTGGTATAACTTTACATATGATGATGTAAAGTGTGAAAGAGATACAGGCTTCCTTGTTGATGCACTAGTTTATGACCTTGGTAATGGCGGTAACGTTAAGTCAAGAGGTGCTGCTAACAGTTATGTCGGAGCATTAAGCGAGTCAGAATCTGTAGCGAATCCACTTTTAGGTGATCAAAAAGATCAGCACATTGCTGCATTCCAATATATGCTTACAGTTGTAGGACACGTTTTTGCACAAACAGATCCAGCAGTAAATTATCAAACTACAAACGGTGATAATTCAACTTCAGTTGTTGCACAACACAAAGATGCTACAATTGCAGCAGAATCAGGTGTTTTGACAAAGTCAACTGCACTTATTACTATTGTATTGAATGCACTTGAAGATGAAGATGCTTCAAGAGTACCTGCTAGATATATGCCTAACTCACTTGTAAAAGTAAAAACAGGTTTATACACTGAAGTAGGACCAATTATGGTTCCAGAAAATACTTGTGTAATTGGTGAAGAAGTACGTTCAACTACAGTAACTATGGATACTGGTACAACTCATACTACAGATGCAAAATATTCTATCGAAACATACAAACACTTAAACGGTGTGATACAAAGTGTGGTTACAGGAGCAACTGTAACTCCTACAACAGGTAATGCAGAATCACAAAGCATTGCAGTACCATTTGCTGATACACCAGAAAAGAACTTTGTTGATAGATTAATGGGTGCATTAATTCAACAAAGTGATTTTAGAGTTGGTAATTTTGCACACAGTTTCAGAACAGACCCAACAGGTTACAACACTAGTTACTTGGTTGGTTATGGAAATGCAAGAACACAACTTGTTGAAAACAAAAAATACTTACAAGAAGAAGTTACAGCATTTATTACTGCTGAATATCCATTATTAAAATACAGCAGAACAAAATGTAAACAAGATGTTGGTTATTTGATTGACGCACTTACATATGATATGACATATGGCGGTAACAGTCAAGCAATTAGAGCTGGTTTAGCATACTATGATGGACCTGGCGGACCATACGCTGGTAACTTTGGAGCAGATTCAAGTGAACCTACTGCGACTGTAGCAGCATATCAATTTATGCGTGATCATTTAGCAAATATTGTGCTAGATCAAACTGCTACATCAAGACAATCTACTGTAGCACAATTTAAATTTGGTACAGCAGCGTCTACAGCAGCAAAAGACAGAGTTGTTGAGTTAATGAATATTATTATTGACTTAATTAGTGGTGGCGCAACAACTAGTGCACCAAGTGTAAGTGTAAGTAGCATTGCATCAAACGTAATTACTACTGCATCAGCACACGGTTTAAGCACAGGAGATTCGTTTACACCTAGAACAACTGGTAATGGTTTAACAGCAGGACAAAAATATTGGGTAGTTAGTACTCCAGCAGCAGCGACATTAACTGTATCAACAGTGTTTAATGGCAGTGCAGCAAGTTTAAGTGATGGTAGCGGTTTAGCAATCATTGCAGACGTTGTACAAGAACCAGCAGCAACAAATGCTGTTTCAACTACTACTGCATTAATTACAGCAGCACAAAACGTAGATGCTGCACAAGAAACAATGGTTACTGCTATGAGCAACTTCTTAGCAGCAACTTATCCAAGTTTAACATATGACACTGACAAGTGTAAACGTGATGCTAGATTAATTTCTGAAGCAGTAATGTTTGACTTTATGTTTAACAGTAATCACAAAACACTTAAAGCAGCATACGCTTACTTAAGAAGTACTGCAAGTGATGTATATGATAAAGGTCAAAAAACAGCAACTATTGCTGCATTTGATTTCTTAAAAACTTATATGGATGGTGTTGCAGGTGATGCAACAGCAGAAGCACGTATTGAAACATTGATGGAAGATTTACTTGATGTGATTTACAGTGGATCAACTGAAGGCAGTAGATGTGTATCAGATTACAGAAATGTACATCACGCTGCTACACAGATTTTAAGAAACAAAGACTTTATTGTTGCAGAATCAACAGCATACATTGCAGATACTTACAAAGAAACTGTTACAGCAACAACAGCATCAGACAACAGTATTACAATTGGTAGTACAAGTTGGTTACAGAGAAACACAGCAATTCAATTCGAAGGAACAATTGTTGGTGCTCCGTCACTTGCTGATGAATCAGATGGTATTAAAGCAGGTGTAACTTACTATGTACAAAACATTTTAAGTGCAACTAAGTTTACTATTTCAAATGAAAGAAATGGTACTGCTAGAGTAATGGTAGATGACACAGGTTCAGCAACTGTTAAGTTAGTATACAACAGTGCATCTTGTGAAAGAGACATTGGAGAAATATTAGAAGCATTAATTTATGATATTTCATATCCAGGTAACTACAAAACATTACTATGTGCAAGATACTATGGTAATGCTGTAAACGGATCACAAGAAGAAGACTTATACTACTTGCGTAACGGTACAGGTATTAGAAACCAAACATTAAAAGGTATGAATGGTGACTTACTTGCTCCAAATACTTACGGAACAAGTCGTGTATCAGGTGGTGCTTATTGTTCACTTGATCCAGGTTGGGGTCCAGAAGATTACAGAGTATGGATTACAGAACGTTCTCCATATGTACAAAACAATACAACGTTTGGTAACGGTGGTATCGGTCAAAAGATTGATGGTGCTTTACACAACGGTGGTAACGATTCGATTGTATCCAACGACTTTACACAGGTTATATCCGACGGTATTGGTGCTTGGGTAGCAAACAATGGTAGAGCAGAGCTTGTATCAGTGTTTACTTACTACTCACACATTGGTTACTTGTCAACTGAAGGTGGAAGAATTAGAGGTACAAATGGTAACAACTCATACGGTGACTTTGGTTCAGTAGCAGAAGGCTTTGATGGTTCAGAAACACCACAAACTGCTATAGTAGATAACAAATTCCAGTATGAAGCAACAGTTAAAGACGTTACAACAGACAATGCAGAAGAAGTTTACGCATTTGAATTTGAAAATGCTGGTATTGACTACGAAGAAGGCGAGTTCCTAATTTCAGGTGCTGGTACAGGCGCAGCAGCAATTGTTGACGAGTTTAGAGATAACGCTGTACACAGTGTTTTCTTACAAGACAACGTAGACGATAGTGCTAATGCTCCAGAAGTAGTTGGTAACTTTGGTGGATTTGGTTACGTAAGTAACGCTAACACAGCACAGGGTGGTACTACAAGTGCAATTACACTTGCAGCAACTGATGCAGAAATTAGCTCAGCATATGTTGGAATGAAAGTATATGTTACAGGCGGTGCAGGTGTTGGACAGTTTGGTTTAATTAGTGCATACAATGCAGGTACAAAACTTGCAGCAGTAATTAGAGAAAGCGATGGCGCGAGTGGCTGGGATCACATTGTAGCAGGTACTACAATTCAAGCACCAGATGCTTCTTCAACATACATTGTTGAACCTAGAATACAGTTTAGCGATCCAGGATTTGGAACAGAAGTTAGTACAATGCCAAGTTCAGGTACTTGGACAACAGCACAATTTATTGAAACTGCTGATGTTTACTTACCGACAGCAACAGGCGGCACTGGTACAAGTGCGTCCTTCCAAGTAATTAGAAACGGATGGAAGTACTCAGTTAGTGTTGTATCAGGCGGTACTGGTTATACTAGACTTGAAGACTTAACAATTACAGGATCACAGTTAGGTGGTGTTGACGGTGTTAACGATATTACATTAACAGTAACAGCAATTAATAGTGCAACAGGAGAAATCCTTGAAGTTGACACAGCAGGTTACGGTAGAGCAGGTGCATTTGTTGCAGCACAAACAGGTAGTGCAGGCGGCGCAAGAAGCGTTGACGGTAAAACTTGGAGTGGAGTAACATTACCAAGTGCTTCTAACTGGACTGCAATGGCATCAGGTAAAATTGACGATGGATCATCCATTGCTAAGGTTGCTAGAATAGTTGCAGTTGCTTCAGGAACATCAAATGCTGCTTACTCAGCAGACGGTATTACTTGGACAGCAACTAGTTTACCAGCAAGTGCAAGTTGGATTGACGTAACATACGATAATTACAACCAAAGATTTATTGCAATTGCAAGTGATAGTACAACTGTAGCGATTTCATTAGACGGTGAAGTTTGGGACGTAACAGGAACTTTAAACAGCACAGGCTTTACTGCAATTACAGCAGGACAAGGTACAATGATTGCAGTTAAATCAGGTACAACAACTGCTGCTTACAGTGTTGACGCAGGACTTAACTGGGTAGATGTAACTACTTTACCAGGAGCAAGTGCTTGGTCAAGTATAGCATTTGGTCAAAACCACTTTGTTGCAACAGCAACAGACAGCAGCACAATTGCAGTTAGTATTGATAAAGGTGCAACTTGGAAATCCAAAGATATTAGTTCACCAGACTCAACTACACCAGCAGGATTGCAGAAAATTGCATACGGCCAAGGTCAGTTTATGATTACTGCATACAAAACAGGTGAAGATGGCGAAGGTTATTCATACGTTGCTATGTCACAAGATGGCTTTAACTTTACTTGGCAAGGTGTTGGATCTGGAGATGTTACATCAAACGGATTTAGTGCTGTAGCATTTGGTACACATCAGCGTGTAGGTTACTGGACAATTATTGATACAGATACAGGCGACGGTGTATACAGAATTAAAACAGGTGCAACTACAAAAGGTAGAGCTGGAGTAGCTCAGAATAAAATCTTTGAAGTTCGTATTACTGAACCAGGTTCAGGATATGATACTGCACCTACAATGACAATTACAGATCCAAGTGAGATTTATGCATTACCATTCGAAGTTAGAACAGGAAGCGGTGTACTTGCTACTCCTTCATTAAGAAGTAGAGGTACAGGATACGTTTCAGCAAGTGCTGACTTAGTAGGCGGTAATGGTTATGCAGACTTCTTCCAAAGCGGAAACTTTATTGCAATTAGACAATTAAGTTCACTTCCGCCAACAGGATCAAATATTGTATTTGGACACTTACCAAACGAAACATTCAAGTTGGTTAACATTGTTACACTACTTGGATCAAACGATGGTGCATTAACTTGTTTCTTACAGATATCACCAGAAATGAAAGTTATTAATGTTCCACCGCACGGTACAAGTGTTACTACAAGAATTAGATACTCACAAGTACGTCTAACAGGACACGACTTCCTAGACATTGGTACTGGATCGTTTACAGAAACAAACTATCCAAATGATCCTTTACAGGATCCAATACAGTCCAATGAAACTAGAGAGCGTAATGGTGGTAGAGTGTTCTTCACTGCTACTGACCAAGACGGTAACTTTAGAGTTGGTGACTTGTTTAGTATTGAACAATCAACTGGTGTTGCAACATTGAATGCAGATGCATTTAACATTGCAGGACTACAAGAACTATCACTGGGTGAAGTTACACTAGGTGGTGGATCAGCAAGTATTGACGAATTTAGTACAGATCCATTCTTTACAGCAGATAGTGATAGTGTTGTACCTACGCAGAGAGCAATTAAAGCGTACATTAGTTCACAAATTGGTGGTGGTGGTGCATCACTAAACGTAAATAGTGTTACAGCAGGTTTCATATACATTGCTGCTGATGCTATAACAACTACAACACAACAGGCAATTAATGTTGATGCAAATATGAACTTTAAAGGCGGTGTGCGTGGTTTACCAGTAGCGTGGAGTTACTTCTTAACATAAAACATAATGGAGAAAATGTAAAATGGCAACAGGAAGATTAGGAACAGCAGATCTAGCAGCGGCTACAGATACTACTCTGTACACTGTTCCAGCAGATACTTTTAGTGTAATTACACTGTCTGTATGTAATAGGAATGCTAGTTCGGCAAAAATTAGAGTGGCGGTGTCCGCAAGTGCAACACCAGCAAATGATGAATTTATTGAATTTGATTCAGAGTTAGTTGGTAATTCAGTTATTGAGCGTACAGGTATTGTAATGGACGCTAACAAAGTTTTAGTTGTACGTTCTGACACAATTAACGTCAGTGCAGTAGCATACGGCATTGAAACAGCAACAGTATAACGAGGAGAGAAAAGATGGGAAGAGAAGTTAAAGCAAATCCAAGAGGAGTTGTACCTCCCTCACTCTTCGCTCAGGAATCGATTAATGCTAGCCAAGCAATTGAAGCAAACAAAATTTATTTTGTAGATACTTCGTCAGGTGTAGCAACATTAGACCTACCAGGTAACCCTTTCGTAGGAGACATCATTAAGATTTTTGATGTAAATGGATCGTTTCAAACAAACAACTTAACAGTTGATCCTGGGTCACATAAGATTATGCGTAATGCAGATACTATGACAGTGAGTACAGAGGGTGCGGCTTTTACATTAGTTTATTCAGGTACAGCAAGTGGCTGGCTTGTAGAGGCGATTTAATAGGAGAATTTGTAAATGCCATTTAATTATAACAGTGTTAAGAAGATTACAAATGAAGGTATTGTTGATGCATCATTAACAGGTGATGATTTTGCTGGAGGTGCAGTTAACGCAGCATCAGTAGCAGCAGGAGATATTACAGGTGATAAAATTAATGCAGCAAACATTACTGCTGATAAAATAGGTGATACTAGTATTACTGAAACTGCTATCGCAGACGGTGCAGTTAGTTTATCAGGCAGCATACCGACCGGTACATTACCTGTTGCCAACGGTGGTACGGCATTAACTTCGACAACTGCTGATAGAACTTTAATGGTAAACAATTCAGGTAATGCACTTGAATGGGGATTTAGTGGACTTATTCAGTGTAATGTGTACACAGGAAACAGTACTTGGAGTAAACCAACAGGCTGTACTAGAGTAAGAGTACAAGTAGTTGGTGGAGGTGCAGGTGGTTCAGGTCACGGAGAAGCAGGTGGCGCAGGTGGTTACTCAGAAGAAATCATTGATGTAACAGGCGTAAGTTCAGTTAGTGTAACAATTGGCGGACAAGGCGGCGGCGTTAACTATCACAACCAAGCAGGTAATGGAGGAACATCAAGTTTTGGTCCTTACTTATCAGCAAGTGGTGGCGAAGGTGCAAGACGTGTTGGTGGACACACAGGCGGACGACCAGGCATTGGATCAAGTGGTAATATTAATATGTACGGAGGCGGTGGCGCAGGCCATACGCACCACGGTGGAGGACACGGAGGTACTAGTTATTTCGGTGGAGGAAACATTGGAGTTCACGATAGTGGACCGCAACCATCACAGCGTGAAGGTCAAGCAGCACCCGGAAGTGGTGGTGTTGGCGCACCACAAGCACGTAGAAGAGGTGCAAGTGGAAAATCCGGTATGGTAGTTGTTTGGAGTTTAAGATAATGGCATTTAGTTACGAAGGATTACAAAAAATTACAGGCGAAGGCCTAGTTGATACAACTATTGTTGCAAATGACGTTGCAGGAACAACAATTGATACTCCAAAATTTGATACTGGAGCAATTACAGAAGCCAAACTTGCAAACGCAAGTATTCCAACAGGTGATGTTGCAGACGGTGCAATTACAGCAAGTAAATTAGGTAATAATAGTATTGACTTAGCAGGAAGTAAAGTAGGCGGAGCTCTTTCAGGATCAAAAGGTGGTACTGGTTTAGCATACAGCGGCGGATCTGCTAGAAGAAATATTAAAACAGACGGTAGTGGTAATCCAACTACAGGCGAAACAGGTTTAAGTGCTTGTAGAGTTTACACAAGTAACACAACTTGGAGTAAACCATCAGGTGTAACAAGAATTAGAGTACAAGTAATCGGCGGCGGAGGTGGCGGAACAGGTCACGGAGAAGCAGGCGGATCAGGTGGATATGCAGAAGAATATCTAAATGTATCAAGTATTAGTTCAGTAAGTATTTCCATTGGCGGTGGTGGAGGTGGTGTAAACTACCATAACAGTGCTGGTAATGGCGGAACAACATCATTTGGACCATATTTAAGTGCGTCAGGCGGAGAAGGTGCTAGACGAGTAGGTGGACACTCAGGTGGACGCCCAGGTATTGGTTCAGGAGGTAATTTAAACATTTACGGTGGAGGCGGTGCAGGTCATACACACCACGGTGGCGGCGCTGGCGGTAATGGTTATTTTGGTGGATCAAGTATTGGAGTTCACGACAGTGGTCCTCAAGTATCACAACGTGAAGGACAAGCATCACAAGGAACAGGCGGAACAGGTGCTCCTCGAGGTAGAAGAAGAGGTGGTACAGGACGTTCTGGAATGGTAGTGGTTTGGGAGTACAGATAGTATGGCAATAAGTTACGAAGGACTAAAGAAAATTACAGGTGCTGGTATTGTTGACGGTACTATTGGTGCAGCAGACATTGGCTCAGGACAAATTAACAGAAACAAAATTATTGATTCTTCAATTGACACAGATAACATTGCAGACGGAGCAGTAACAGGTGCTAAGATTGATCCAGCAAACGGATTATCAGCAGCAAAATTTGCAGCAGGTAGTGTTGATTTAACAGGAGCAGCAGTTACAGGTTCACTAGCACCATCAGGTGGTGGTACAGGTAAATCTAGTTTAGGTGCTGCTAACCAAGTTTTAAAAATTAATGACGCAGGAAACGGTTATGATTACACTTATGGAGACTTAGTAAGTGTTAACTATTATACAAGTAATTCTACTTGGAACAGACCGGCCGGCGTACAAAGAATTAGAGTACAGATCTGCGGAGCAGGTGGCGGTGGAACAGGCCACGGTGAATCCGGAGGTGCTGGCGGTTACGCAGAAGAAGTAATTGACGTAACAGGTATTTCATCAGTTTCCGTTACACTTAACGGTGGAGGTGGTGGTGTAAACTATCACAACTCAGCGGGTAACGGTGGTTCAAGTAGTTTTGGTCCTTATCTATCAGCAAGTGGTGGCGAAGGAGCAAGACGTGTTGGCGGACACTCAGGTGGACGTCCCGGAGTTGGATCCGGTGGAAACCTAAACCAGTATGGAGGCGGAGGACGCGGACATACACACCACGGAGGAGGTTTAGGAGGCAGTTCATATTTTGGTGGTTCTAGTATTGGTGTTCACGATAGTGGCCCACAACCATCACAACGTGAAGGCCAAGCATCACCAGGTAGTGGTGGAGTTGGTGCACCACGTGGTAGAAGACGTGGCGGAACGGGCCGAAGAGGCATCTGCATAGTATGGAACTACAAATAGGAGTAATAAATTATGGCTAAAAGTGTATTAGTAGATTTCCAAGGTGGTATTCAACATATCTGCGAGCCGGGCGAAGAATTCGAAGTTTACGAAGGTCCGGACGCAAAAGTAAGATGGACAACTTGTGCATCTGATGATATTAATGATACTTGGATTTTACATAACGGTGTGTGGGAACAAAATGTTCAAGCACCACCATCATACAGTGTTTTAAGAAGAAACGCATACGGTGATATCGGTGAGCAACTTGATATGTTGTTTAAAGATATGCAAAATGGAACAACAAATTGGCAAGATCACATTGCAGCAGTGAAAAATACTGTACCAGGACCAAATAGTGAAGAAGCACGTGAAATGAGAGCTTCTCGTGTTACTATTAATTGGGGTACAGAAGAATCACCTGCTTGGACAGATACTGTTAATAGAGAAGTACCAAATTTAGTTAAAACAATCGGTAAAAAGATTTCAGACTAAATCACTAATAAAGTACAGGGAACTGTATCTAAATAAGTAATAATATGCTATTAGATATGTTCCCTGTTCGTACCTATAAAACAGAAGTAAAATTAGAAGAAAATGAAAAGTCCAAAATACTTGACTTTTTATTGACTTTATTTGATTCTGTAAAAGATTCTAATCACGCATTAGAAGCAGGTGGCAAAAGCACACATTCTGTAAATAGAGATTTACAAAATGAAGAATTGTTTTTACCGCTAGTAACAGAAATATACAAGCACCTTTTACATTACTGGAACAATGCAGGGTTTAGTCCAGGCTGTCGTCCTAAGATTGCATCTATGTGGGCAAACATACATAATAAAGGTGATTATACTTTAGAACATTCTCACAGTACACACGTACTAGCAGGATGTTACTATTTAAAATATGATAGCGATGCAGGTAATATTGTATTTGTTAATCCTAACGAATATGCTCAACATTATTATCCGTACTCTGAAGCAGGAAAAATAAATGATATGCGACATACATTATATGTTAGTGAAGAAGATTTAATACTCTTTCCTGCACACATTAAACACTATACTGAAGTAAATAATTCAGATGAAGTGAGAATTAGTATTAACTTTAATGTAGACCAAGAGGAAGTAAATGATTGATAGTGTAACAATTGTAGGTGGCGGTACAGCAGGTTTAACAACTGGACTTATTTTACGTGCTGCATATCCTGATATGAAAATACAACTTATACGCTCTGACACTATAGATATTGTCGGAGTAGGAGAAGGTACTACTGAGCATTGGAGAGATTTTTTAGAATTTGTAAAAATTAATCCTGCAGAATTTTTTTTACATTGTGGTAGCACATTTAAACACGGAATATATTTTAAGAACTGGAACGGTGACGGCAAAGATTATTTGCACAATGTTCCTACATACATTATTGAAGAAAGTAGAATTGGACATCCTAATGTACTACACAAACTAATTGTTGAAAATGAAAATCAAATGAGTATGTTTGATGAATTTATTATTAATTCACAACATTATCAACCTGTATTAGAAAGTACAAATCAATATCATTTCGATACATTTAAACTAAATGAATTTTTAAATGATGTTTGCGCAAAACGTAGGATTGATATTATTGTTGATACAATTACGTCTGTTGAAGCACTTGGTAGTGTAAAAAAATTACACGGTGAAAAAGGTATTTACGAAAGTGATTTTTATATAGATGCAACAGGTTTTGCAAAAGTAATACACAGTAAAGTAGGAAGTGATTGGAAAGATTGCAGAGAATATTTGCCAATGAACAGTGCTGTTACTTTCCCAACTAAATTAGATGATAAGTTTCCTGCTTACACTGCTGCTACAGCATTAAGTTCTGGATGGGTATGGCAAATACCTACACAAGAAAGATACGGTAATGGATATGTATACTGTGACGATTTTATTACTGAAGATCAAGCAATAGAAGAAGTAACAAAATACTACGGACACGAACTAGACATACGTAAAAAATTTAAGTTTGGTGCTGGATATCTTCGTAATGTATGGAACAAAAATTGTTTAGCAGTAGGACTTAGTGCAAGTTTTATTGAGCCTTTAGAAGCCACTAACATTGGAACAGCAATACAACAAGCACTAGCCTTTGTTAATCATATAGGACTTTACGACCCAAATAGTGATAGTGTACAAGATAGTTACAATAAAAAGTTTGCAAAAGTTTTTGAAAACACTGTTGACTTTGTACAATTACATTACTTTACTAAAAGAAAAGATTCTGAGTTTTGGAAAAACAGTCATAACATTAAAAAGACAGATTTTAATGAAGCAACAATTGAATTATACAAAAAGAAAATTCCATTATGGACTGACTTTGCTAACCCGTATGCACTATTCAATAACTTTAATTGGACAATGGTTTTAACAGGATTAGAATTGATTGATAGACAATCATATTTAGACCAATGGAATAAACTGCCTTATGATACAAAAACAGAAGCAGACATAAAACTAGATGTGTACTACACTAGAGAAGCACCAGTACTAGGACACAAAGAAGCAATTAACTACATTAAGGACACACACTATGCCGCAAATTAAAAAGATTTGTATTGTTGGAGGAGGTAGTGCAGGCTGGATGACAGCAGCAATGCTTTCAAAAAAATTAAAAAATATAGAACTTAGTTTAGTTGAATCACCTAAAGTTTCAACTGTAGGCGTAGGAGAATCTACACTAGGGCATATTAACAAATATTTAGATATGCTTGAATTAAAAGACAGTGACTGGATGGCAGAGTGTAATGCAACTTACAAGACTAGTATTAGATTCACAGATTTTAAAGAAAAAGACGGAACTAGTTTTCAATATCCTTTTGGAACAATGCCTTTTGATCATACATCAAACGGAATAATGGATTACTTTTGGCATCAAGCATATACTGAAAATGAATATGATCATAGTGAGTTTGCAGGTTGGGCGTTGAATCAAACTATTATGACTGATCAAAATAAATTGTATGACAACGCAGATGAAAAACAACAAATTAGAGGATTTGATTTCCACCTTAATACAGCATACCATATGGATGCAGAAAAATTTGGTCAATATTTAAAAAATAATATCGCTCTTCCTAATGGTACAAAACATTTCTGGGATACAGTTAAAGATGTAAAACAAGATGAAAATGGAAATATTATTGAACTAATAGGAGAAGAACAATCTCACTTTGCAGATTTGTATATTGACTGTACTGGATTTACAAAATTATTAATTGAAAAAATAATGAAAACTAAATTTGTAAGTTTTGGTGATGTATTAATGAATGATCGTGCAATGGCAACTCGTATTCCTTACAACGATAAAGAAAATGAAATGCACAGTTTTACAGATTGTACTGCTATTGAAAACGGTTGGGTATGGGATATTCCTTTATATCATAGACGTGGTACAGGATATGTACACAGTAGCAAATTTGTTGATTGGGATCAAGCAGAAGTAGAATTTAAAAACTATCTAAGCAAAAGATTAAAACCAGAACAAATAGAAAAATTAGAATTTAACAGAATTAATATTAGACACGGTGTACAAGACACTCCTTGGAAAGGAAATGTATGTGCTATAGGATTAGCATTAGGTTTTGTTGAGCCATTAGAAAGCACAGGACTGCTTACAACGCACGAAAACATTATACGCTTAGTAGGAACACTTACACGTAGAAACGGACTTGTAAACAATATGGATGTTGAAGGATGGAATTCAGCAGCAAGGTTTGAACTTGATAACTTTAAACAATTTGTAAGTATGCACTATGGTTTAAGTGCTCGTAGAGATACTCCTTATTGGAGGCACGTAACTGATACTGTAAATTACATTCCTGATCCTGCCGAAGCGTGGGATAATTGTGTACAAGATTACAACTACAGAATGAACACACGTCTACATCTAGACGGAGATACTAATGACGGAAAATATTTTATCCTAGCAGGTATGGGATACAATCCTATTAGTAAAGCACACGCAGATATGGAAGCATTTAGATATCCAGGCTTGCCAAGTATTTGGAAAGCAGCAATGGATAGACATCAAAAACATAAACAAGACGTTTTAGAATTATGTAAAACATTACCAACGCATTATCAATATTTGAAAGGTAAGTTCTATGACGGAAAAGAATAGTGTTAAAGCAGTAATACTAGGCGGCGGCACAGCAGGTTGGCTTACAGCACTATTTGTAAAACACTATTGGCCTAGTATAGATATTTCAGTAGTAGAAGATCCAAAAAAACCGCCTATTATTGCAGGTGAATCAGGAGGCTTTGCGCTTTCTCGATTATACGATACAGTAGGTATTCCTTTTAACGAATGGGCTAAAGCAGTAGGAGCGACTCCTAAACTAGGAGGAAAGTTTGTTGGCTGGAACGGAAAAGAGTCTGTGTTTTGGCACAGTTTAATTACAGATCATTATTTTGCAAAATGGAGCAAACGTTTTTCTAGTTTAGAAGAGCGGTATTATTTCTTACGTATGTTAATAGGTACGGGTATAGATATTGCAGATATAGTTCCAACTGGCGCATTACTTAAAAATGATAAAGTACCATTTGATGACTATGGTGCTATTGTAGATAAAATTTTTCCTATGTGGCACTTTGACAGTAGAGCAAATGCTGCATATTTAAAAGCAAAAGGTTTGGAACGTAATATAAAACTAGTTGAAGGTACATATATTTCTAGCACAAAAGATGACTTAGGAAAAATTAAAAGTATTCAATTAGAAAATGATATTACATTGCCAGCAACTTGGTTTTTTGATTGTAGTGGATTTGCAAGATTGCTTCTTGAAAAAGAAATGAAAGCAACATCAGTAGATCAATCACAATATTTTCCTGCTTGTGCAGTTTTACCTTGGTGGGACGAACCTTGCTACAGTACAGCAACACTTGCAACTACTATGGACGCAGGTTGGACTTGGCAAATAGGTTTAAAAGAAAGAACAGGACAAGGATATTTGTATGATCCTAACCACCTTACAAAAGATCAAGCACTAGATGAAATTAGAAGTAAGTTCGGAGAACATATTGAACCAGTAGCAAGTTTACAATTTACACCAAGTATAATGTTACAAAGTCAATTAAAAAATGTAATTGGCATAGGTTTAAGCACAGGGTTTATGGAACCATTAGAAGCAAACGGTACAGGAATTATTGTTGATCAATTATTAACTTTGTTAGAGACTTGGAATCCAACAATGTACAACGAGTTGAATGAAGATCAATTTAACAGTAGTGTATATAAACAATATTTAGGAATACGTGACTTTTTATCTTTACATTATAGAGGTAAAGGAAACGAATCTGCATTTTGGAAAGAACAATCTAATCCAAATAACGTACCAGATACACTACAGGAAAGACTTTCAGACTTTGAAAGATATTTTGCCACAGGAAAAATGGATTTTTCAAAATATCTAAGCGGATTTAGTTTTGAAAGTTGGCTAACAGTGATACAAGGAATGGATCTATGTAATAGTAAAGCCATATCTGTTGGTGATAAGCACCAATTGATCGATAATTACTATAAAGAGACTATAGAGCCATACGATCACATATATAGAAGGTGTATAAAAATAGAAAAATGGATAGAAAAAACTTCGAATATAAAGTAAAAGAATATTCTATGTCTAATTTTCCTGATAGGAAAATTTTTGTTTACGATGACATTTTGCCGTATTCAGTAAGGACAGGTATTTACGAAATGTGCAGCAAGTCGTTGTACAAATTAAATGGTACAGATAACGGTGTTTTAGAAAACACACAACATATTTCAGTTGTATCGACCTGGCAAGTAGATGATTTCAAACATACACAATTGTTAGAAAATCTACCTAAAGAAGTTATAGAACGACACAATATGTATTACAAGTTTCATCATAACACTATGATTAACTTATGTACTCCACACGATAGATTTCATATGCATATTGACAACGACTCTAATGGATGGACAATGGTTTATTATGCAAACTTGCAATGGAACATTGAATGGGGCGGAGATACTTGCTTCTTAAATGAAGAAGGTACTGACTTTGAACACGTATGTTCATATAGACCCGGTCGTTTAGTTTTATTTCATCCGCAGATTCCGCATATGATTCGACCTCCAACACAACTTGCTTCTGAACACGGTCAATTCTTTAGATTTTCATTAGCAACAAAATTTGTTCCTACTTTAGGTGAAGCAAAAGTCTTAACAGATGGAATGAAGGACACTAGCCTAGGCGGAGGATAATATGAAAGTTGCAGTTATAGGTATCGGCACTGCCGGACTTCAAACACTAGCATACTTTATGAACACACTAGATGATGACATTGAAGTATACAGCATACACGATCCTGAACAAAAAATTCTAGGTATTGGAGAAAGTACAACAACATTTCTACCTCACATATTAGCACAGGCTTGTGATTTTAGAATGTTAGATGACGGTCCTACCTTAGACGCTACAACTAAACACGGTGTAAAATATAAAAACTGGAGAGACAACGATTTTCATAATCAGTTTATACCTCCTTATCACGCTATACACTTTAACAACTTTAAATTAAGTGAACTAGTATTAGGAAGATTGAGAAACAAAAAAGGTTTCTTTGAAATACACGGTGCAATTAAATCTATTAAACAAACAGATACACACGTAAATTTACTTATTGATAGTACTGAACATAAGTTTGATTATATTATTGACTGTATGGGATATCCAGATGATTATTCTGATTATGAATTAAAAGATGATCTTCCTGTTAACCACGCTATAGTAAATGGCATCGACAAACCAGGTAATTGGAATTACACATATCATCAAGCAACTAGAAATGGTTGGATGTTTGGTATACCTTTAGAAACAAGACAAGGCTGGGGATATCTATTTAATGACACAATTACTAGCGTCGAAGAAGCAAAAGAAGATATGCAAACACTGTTTGATGATCCTATACAAGTAAGAGAATTTAGTTGGAAAAACTACTATAAGAAAAATACTATAGACGGCAGAATTATTAGTAATGGTAATAGAGCGTTATTTTTTGAACCATTAGAAGCATTAAGTGGTTCGTATTATGAAGCAGTAGCAATTGAGGCTGCAAATGTAATTATGGGCGATACTACAGCAGATGCAGCAAATGCTTCATTGCGTCATACTGCTGAAGTATATTGCGCATTTATTTACTTTGTATATCACGGCGGAAGTACATTTGATAGCGAGTTCTGGAAAATAACAGTTGACAAAACAACAAAAGCACTGCATAATAGTGATGTGTTTCAGAATGTAAAAAGTATGATGCAAGTATTAAAAACAAACGGTGTTGATGATCCAAGAATTATTTTCAAACCATTGAGTATGGAACTTTGGTCATTAGTTGATAAAAAGATGGGATATAATTATTTCTAATGGAATATCAAATTGTAGATAATGTAATACCAAAAGTATATCAAGACGATATTGAAGATTTACTTTTAGGTAACAATAGTTTTCCTTGGTACTATGTTGCTGACGTAACACTTACTGCTGACAAAATTAAAAGATACAACACAAGAGCAATTTGTCCTGCGTTTAATCACGTATTTTATGAAGACAACAACGACAACGGCGATGCTTGGTGGCCGTTTATTAAGCCGCTAGTGTATATTGCTTGTGACAAAATTAATATTGATGTTGAACACGTATATCAAGCACGTAGTTTTTTACAATTACCTATTAGTAAAGATGTTCCTAGCAATCATCCACACATAGATTTACAGTTTGATCATTTAGTTTGTTTATATTATGTTGTTGATAATGAAGCACCAACTACATTATACAAGCAGACACGGCACGACACGCAGTCTGCGAATATGGAAAATGTACAATGGGAGCCTTTAGTAACTTGCCAACCTAAAAAAGGTAGAGCATTATTTTTTAATGGCAAATACTATCATTCAAGTTCTAGCCCTAACGAGTCATCTAGAGCAATTATTAATTTCGATGTAATAGGAAATATGCAATGATAGAAAATTATTTTGGTATTCCTGTTAAATTAGTTGATACTGATAATCAAAGTATTATTGACGAGGCAGTACAAGTTGCAGAAACACAAAGACAGCACACAACTAATCCTTGGTCAAGCGATATACAAAGCACATTTAAGTTTGATGAATATGTAAATGTACTAAAAGATCAATGTCCGCTTGTAAGTAAACATATCTATAGAAACATACATCAATACTTAGAAGAATTAGCAGTAGATCCTCCGTACACAATTGTTAATTTAGATGAATCGTGGTATAACTTTAGTAAGCCAGGTATGTGGCAAGAGTTTCATATGCATCCAGAAAGCGACATAAGTGGTATATTTTATGTTACTGCTCCTAAAGACAGTGGAAATATAATTTTTAATCCTCCTGCAAGTGCATACAACTTTCATAAACTTACACACAGAGCAAGGAATATGCAACCTAATGTTTGGTTTGAGCCTGTTGTAGGAAGAATGTTGTTATGGCCATCGTATTTAGAGCATATGGTTGTAAAAAATAAAAGCAATGAAGAAAGAATCAGTATTGCATTTAATGTAAAGTTGGTAAACTAATGAACGATGATCATATTGAAGTAGTACCTATTTTTCCTATTCCTGTATACTTTGCTATTTGTAAAGATGAAATACAGCAGTGCATTGATTATATGGATAATGCACCGATTGATATAGAAAAAGATGTCGAAACAATTAAAGAATATGGTACAATAAGTGAGGATAGTTACATTCTCAACCGTGATGAAATGACTCCTTTAAGGAATTGGATTATGCATCACGTAGACAACTATGCTAGAAACGTACTTGCTTGGAACTTTAAGAAAATAGATCTTACTATGAGTTGGGTATCTATAAAGGAAAAAGGACAAAGACACAAATATCACATACATCCTAACAGTCTAATTTCAGGCGTATTTTATTGGGACGAAGGCGATATAGAACCTATTAGTTTTTTACGTCCTAGAAAATTTAGCAACTTTGAAGTAGATCGCAATGAAGATATTGAAGCCCCATATGCTTTTGATCACCACTCATTTACACCAAGGAAAAATACTTTAGTACTATTTCCTAGTGAAACTCAACATAGTGTAGGTAAAATAAAGCAAGACCTTCCTAGAAAGAGCCTTGCTTTTAATACGTTTATTTTTGAAAAGATTGGAAGACTTGACAGTCTTACTGAATTAGATCTTAGTAAAACTAGTAATTAAGATTATCTAGTTCTTCTTCGTTAATTGGGTCACCGATCAAGATAGGTGCTCCGCCGTCTTTACTCATTTCGATCTGTCTATTTTCAGTATTGTACAAAAACATTGCATAGTCGTATGCTTTGTAATACTTGTCGAAAGTTTTCCCTTCAACTGTAAATGTTGCCATAGTAACAAGTCTCCTTAATACGTCTGTTATATGTTTATTTATGCAATTTAGCCCAATTAAAGTGGTTTTCTTTTCCAAGCGTATTGGGCATTATATTGACCGCTACTGTATAGCGTTCAGAATTAGCATTAAAATTAGCAGCACTGCGATGGTTAATATACGATGGAAATAATACTACAGTATCTTGCTCCGGTCTTACTGCTATTTCAGGGCAATTGTAGTTAGTAAACTTGTCTACTTCTGTTTGTAGACTAAGTTGTAGTGGATTTTTAGTAGTTTGAAACAATGTAGGTCCTGTGCCTTCATCTGCTTTAAGATAGTATACTGCTGAAATAAGTGAATTGCTGTGCCAATGCCAATCAATAGTACCACCATCGGGCATTTTATTAAGCCACGCTTGTGTAATTAACATACCATCGTGCTTGTAGCCTAATTCTGACCAATAATGTTCAGCCTTTTTTACAATCCAATTTAGCAATGGCTGCCATTCTTCTACTTCTTGTAAATTTGTTTGACTTTGATCAAATTCACCTAAGCCATTATCGTCAGTTTTCCACTCTATACTTTTCATTAAACTATCAATATCAAGTTTAATGTCAGTATTAGTCGCTAGGCCAATGCCTTCTGGAAATATTGACCTAATTTTCATTAGTCAGCAACTGCGATTTCAGTAATTTTATCCCAACCAACAACATAACGTTGATGTGTTTCAAGATCAATTACTTCAACAAGTTTTTTCTCTTTATCTCTTTGTAAAATTTGACCTTTACCTGTAATAATAGCCTTAGGAATTGTTTCATCTGATTGTGATAACAAAGGCATTGTATTAGGATCAATTTCTGTTTCGTAAATACAGAAGTAATTTACTCCCGGTTCTAATGATTCTACTGTAATAGTACTCATTTACTTTTCTCCTTTTTAACTATTCGTTGGTGTTCTTTGTATCCGTTTTTAAATTTACCTGCCCACCACAAATAACTTTGATTAGTTATATTATATAGCCTGTCTGTAAATTCGGACACCTTATGTTTGATTGCATTTCTTTGTACAGGAACAAACATACAAAGAGGTGTACCTCTTTCAATAATATATTCTCCATAATCAAAAAATGCCATCTGCTGTGTGCATTCGTGATGTATATCAGACCAAAATGATCCTGGTAATACTTCGAATCTTTTATCGTAATGAAACAACATAGGTAATTGCAATACTGACCACCCTTTAGGAGTTTTTAATCTCCACGGACTTATTGCTTTAAGTACCATACTGTATTTGTTAGGATCAGGTAAATGTTGTTGGAACTGTAATTCGCCGTGATTAGTAAATTCAAATCTATCATCTGCGGATTCAACATAATAACTGTGATCTTTATTAATTGTAATTTTAAAGTCTGTCCACATTCTTAACACATACGCTTGTTTAAAAAATTCTGCGTATGCTGGACATTGTTTTGCAGTTTCTACTCTGCCGTTAGCACCAAAATTGTTGTAAACATCTTTTACAGCAGCAGGCATTTCTTTAAACCAATCTGGTATACATTGTGTAGCAGGGACCGGCGGCGCAGTATGTTCTAAACCTTTTTCTACAGACCAGAATTCAATAGTTGGTTGTGTTTTTTTGAACCAGTTCATTTCTTTTCTTGCTTTTTAATGATAGTTTGATGCTCTTTGTATCCACCACTGAACTTGCCTGAAAACCAATAGTATTGTTTTTCTTCTAAACGTTTCATCTCATCGTCCATCTCACGAACTTCAAGTGTCATTTTTTCTCTTTTAATTGGCACGTACATTGCTAATGGTGTACCTCTTGGAATCATATATTCGCCATACTCTTTAAATGCCATTTGTGGGTTGACTTCATAATGTATATCAGCACTCATTACACCAGGCAATACTTCAAATCTTTTATCAAAGTGATAGTGTAAAGGCAATTGCATTAAATCATATCCTTTAGGTGTTACCATTCTCCAAGGACTATTTGCTTTAAGCACCATTGCATATTCGCGGTTATCTAAATGGTCTAAAAATTGATTATCTAAATGATTTGTAAAACTAAAAAGTTTTTCAGGAGTCTTTACTTCCCACGTTGTATCTTCATTTATTTTTACCCATAAGTCGCACCACAAATATAAAACAACGCCCGACTTATAATAATCAATAAATGCAGGACATTTTTTTGCTGTGCCAGGATGTCCGCTCCATTGTTCCATTATTTCTTTAGGCATTTTCTTAAACCAATCTGGTATCGCTGCGGTTGCAACTCTAGGAGGATAGATTTCTTCTAATCCTCTTACAGTTGTGTAACAGGTTACTAATGGTTGTTTCTTTTTAAATTTGTTTTTAAGCCAATTAATCATATTTTTACATTTCAGTAGTTGTAAAATTAAAAGTAAGTACACATCTTGAATATGCATCTGTAGGTTTACTACTTGAATGATAATGTTTACCGTTAAAAATAAACATCTTTCCTTTTTTAGGTGTTGATGTTGTTAATATTGTATAGTGATCAGATGGTTTTGTTTGATCATAAACAACAGTATCGCCATCGCTGTCGTTTACATAATATAATCCTGTCCAATGAGGACATAAAAAATCTAAATGTGGCTCATCGCCTCCATCAACTGCATCAGCATTTGTTACCATCTCTTTACTAGTATTGCTTGGCACAAGCAAACCGCAACGCAGTCTAAGTAATTTTACTAATTCTTGTCCTAAAGCATCACCCATTGTGTACCAAATAGGAAGTAGTGATTGTAAATGATTACTTGCAGTAGTTCCTTTTGGTAAATCAGGACCGTCATTTAGTGCAAGATGTGTAAAACCCAAACTATATGTATTGCTATTGTAATAATGCTCGTGATTAGCAAACCACGGAAAATCCATACCATACATAAGTCTTTCTACTTCGTCTTGATAGGCTCTAGGAAGTGCATTTTCAACTGTTATATGTTCCATAAAACTATTTATGGTGCTTTTTTACATAGACACGTTATCTTGGCAGTCGGATAAATACTATACAACAAGTTTGGATCAGAGAAAAATATGGCAAGATTACCAATTATTAATAACTTAAGAGTAGTACCAAGAGATACCGATTTTCTTGATAGAAAATTGGGTTTACGTGGTGAGATTTTTTACGATAACGATAAAAAAACTTTACGCTTGTACGATGCACAAACTATAGGCGGTACTGAACTTGTAAAAGAAGATTTATCAAATGTAACTAACGCAGTATTTGCTGCAAAAGCACTAGCGGCAGGCGTAGGCGGCGGCGGAAGCGGCAGTATTGAAGTAGGCGATAGTGCTCCAAGTAGTCCTGATGAAGGCACAATTTGGTTTGATAGTTCAACTGCAAGATTGTATGTATATGTAAATGACGGAAACAGTGCCCAGTGGATTCAACCAGCAGTACCAGCATCAACAGGTGGTGGCGGAGGTGTATCCAGTTGGGGAGATTTACAAGATAAGCCTACAACATTAGGCGGTTATGGTATTACAGATGCTGTTCCTAAAACAGGAGCAACTATTACAGGTGCTATTGATGCTCCTACAGTAGACGCACACGGATTAAGATTTTATTATCCAACTACAACTGACTTTCCAGATGCAACTACATATCACGGAGCAATTGCACACAGCCACGCAGACGGAGGAATGTATTTTGCTCACGCAGGCGGATGGGTTGAACTTGCAAACAAATCAGAATTAACAACATACGCAACTACCACAGCACTTAATACTGCTACAGCAAATGCTAGTAATTGGGACACAGCATTTGGTTGGGGCGATCATTCGGGTGTTGGGTATCTTACAACAGAGTCTGATACACTTGATACAATTACTGGTAGAGGCGCAATTACTACAAACACAATTACCGTCGGCGGATTGAATACTTCTACATTTAGTGACACTGGTATTGGTGCAACTGAAATTAACAGTACATCAGCAGTAACAATTACTACTGTAGATGGTGCAAGATTTACAGGTGGACCTGTAAGACTACCATCGATGGATGATACTGCACGTAATGGTTTAACTGCTGTGAACGGTGATATGATTTATAATACAACTTCCAATAAGATAGAGGCTTATCAAAATGGTGGTTGGATTGAATTAGACACTGGCGCGGCAGCATAATGAGTGAAAGAGAATACGTAGTAGTCGTTAACAAAGGTGTTAACTTAGCAGAACTAGAAACAGAACTAACAGCAAGTTCCGGTTCAGGTCCTATTCCAAACAGATCAGTTCCAGTTGCAGATGCAAGAATTGGGTCAACAAGAATGACTCACTTTATGCTTACTGCTGATGAAGCAACTGAACTAATGAAAGACGATCGTGTGTTGTCTGTAGAAATACCAGTAGGTGAAAGAACAGATATACAAATTGGACATAACCTAACACAAGGTGGTTCAAATTTTAGAAGAACAACTGTACACGCAAACACAGATATTAATTGGGGTTTAGTTAGATGTATAAGTGCATCTAATTCTATATATGCAAACAATGTTGCACCGTCAGTAGATTACACAACTGGTATAGGCGGTAGAGGTGTTGATGTTGTAATACAAGATAGCGGTATTCAAGCAGACCATCCAGATTTTTTTGATAGAAATGGTGTTACAAGAGTACAACAACTTAATTGGTATACTGCAAGTGGAATAACAGGAACACAAGATGCAAACTTTTACGAAGACTATGACGGACACGGTACGCATTGTGCAAGTATTGCCGCAGGTTTAAAATATGGTTGGGCAAAAGCAGCACACATTTATGCACAAAAATTAGCAGGACTAGAAGGAACTACAGATCCAGGCAACGGCATTTCAATAGGTAATGCATTTGATGCAATTAGATTATGGCACAATGCAAAGAATGATCCAAACGATGCTGCGTATACAGGAAGACCAACAGTTGTAAATATGAGTTGGGGATATAGTGCAAACTTAACAGCAGACCCTTCAAGTGGAAACTATAGAGGCAATGCTTGGGTTTGGAATCCAGGTGAATTCCAATCAGGATATGATTCAAGATCAGGCTTATGGAGTTCAACAGGCGTAGTAGACAAAATATTTGGCACTGGTACAACATTTACAATTATGCCAGTTCGCGTTGCATCAGTTGATGCTGAAATAGATGATATGATTGCAGCAGGAATCCACGTAACAATTGCAGCAGGTAACAATGTATTCAAACACGACATACCTACTGGAGACGATTACGATAATACTGTTGTGTTTAGTGGCACAACATACAATTATCATAGAGGAAGTTCTCCACATAGTGATGATGCAGGTACCTACATTGTAGGTAATATAGATTATCATACTGAAGAATTAATTGGCCCAACTGGTACAGATATTATTACAGATTCAAGTTCGCGTGGACCTGCAATTAATATGTTAGCACCAGGTCAAGAAATTATGGCTGCAACAAGTACAACTAATAGATTTTCAGATTTTGATTACCCAGAAAATACAAGTTTTAAAATTACAGCAATTGGCGGAACTAGTATGGCAGCACCTCAAGTAGCAGGTGTAATTGCACAACATTTAGAATTGTTTCCAACAATTACGCCAGCACAAATGCAAACAAGAATAAATGCAGATGCAAAAATTGATACAGTTTACACAACTGGACAAGACACAGATTATGATTCTTATCAAAATAGTTTAATGGGTACACCTAACAGAATGTTGTACAGTAAATACAGTCAACAACCTTTATCATTTGCAGGATTTGCAATGACAACAGGAGCATCAAGTGCTACTTACGCATTGGCAGCAGATGTAACAAATGTAGATGAAGGCGGCACAGTTACATTTACTTTAACAACAACAGGATTAGGTGACGGAGTTACAGTTTCTTATGCTGTAAGTGGAATACAGTCAAGTGATTTAAGCAGCGGATCACTATCAGGAGTATTCACTGTTACAAGTAATACTGCAACAGCAGCATTTACACTTGCAAACGATCTTACAACTGAAGGTGCAGAAACATTAACTTTATCATTGCTTAACGGTCAAGCGTCTCAGGCAGTAACAATTAATGATACAAGTGTTACACCTCCAGCAGCAACTTATACACTAAGTTCAGATGTACCAAATGTAAACGAAGGCGACACAGTTACATTTACATTAACAACTACACAAATACCAGATGGAACGCTTATTCCTTACACGATTACAGGAGTTACTCTTGCAGATATAGGTGGTTACAATATAGATGCACAATACAACAACGGTGCAATTATTGATCTTACTGGCGATGGTAGCGATTTCTTTAGTAGAGAAGTTACAGTTAATGGTGTAAGAATTGTGGCGGCAGGAACTGTCGGCGGCCAAACAGCAGTGCCTGATGCCTTTGTTGAAAAGGTAGCACGTATGTTTGAATTGTTTACAGATCCAAATGGTGCAGGCATTAACGAAACATCACAGCGTACATTTATTAAAACGCTAAGTGGTGACGCAGGAACTTATCACGCAGCAGTTGGCCCAACGTTACAACGAGTAGCAAGAGGTGCTGGTGCTGATTACACACCAAACTTCTTAACTGATGCAGGTATTGCTTCTTATAACTTGTCACCACTATTTGATAGTCACGTTGCCAACGATATGGTTTGGTATCTAAACTCAACTGGTGATGCCCCTGGAGACGGCGACAATGATGCACAAGAAGTAATTGAACACGTATTTCATACATTACATATGCACGGTCTTGACGCAGTATCATTAAAGATGTATCCATATATTAGTACAGACTGGGCAAGTGGTCCACTATATGAGGCTATGGAAGAAGCATACGATGCAGGCAAATGGGATTCATCAGGATATGGCGGAAACGCTTGGAAGACTGATGGAGATGCATTTGAAGTAGCGGCTAAGGAATATTTGTTCCTACTAAACTTTGGTATGTTTGAATACTCGAGTCTATGGGATGGTGGAAGCCTTGCTCCTGAATGGACAGACGATATGCGTACACCGTCTGGTATACAAACAAATAACCCATTAGGTTACGCATTACATAATACATATATTGCTCCTGTTATTAGTAAGCCTTCGTTGACAACAATTAGAAATATATTCCAAGACGGTGACACAGGCGATCCGACAGTTGCAGGAGCATCGGGATATGTATCAGATACTCCGGCTTCTTTGACTGGTAACTTTACAATTACTAATAATACTGATACTTTAGCAGTTACGTTTGCAGAAGACAGCACAACAGAAGGTGCTGAAACAATTAGACTAAGTTTGGATAATGGTGAAGACTTCCACGATGTTACAGTAAATGATACAAGCATCACTCCGCCAACACCAGACCCAACATATACACTATCTGGTCCTACAAGCGCAAACGAAGGCGATACAATTACAGTAACTTTGACTACTACTAACGTAGATGACGCTACAGAGGTCGCATACAGCGTTACAGGCGCCATTGCTAGTGACTTTACGAGCGGTACAACACTTGGTAATTTTACAGTAAACAACAATACAGCACAAGTAAGTTGGACACTTGCAGCAGATTTAAGTACAGAAGGTACAGAGGTTATGCTTGTAAGTTTGGATAACGGAGAGGATACTCATACAATTAATATTCAAGATACTAGTAGAACTCCTGTTTACACTAACCTACTTAATGACTCAGGCAATGGTTCAATAAATGAAGGCGAAACTGTAACATTTACTCTACAAGGTACTAATATTCCGGAAAACACAACAGTACCATATACTATTACAGGTATTTCAAATCCAGGAGACACAGATACTCCATTAAGTGGTAATTTGACAATGACTGCCAACAGTGCTAGTCTTGCAGTGACACTAAAAGAAGATACTACAACTGAAGGTGCTGAAACACTTACATTTACACTAGGTGCTACTGATAGTAATGGAACTTCAACAGGTGCATTAAGTGTCAATATTAATATTGTAGATACATCAGTTACATTTGTTCCTGATTACACAATTACAGTAGAGAATAGCGGAAACAATTATTTGTTAAGCGGTACTGATAGAAGCGGATCTTTTGCAAGTGCATCGCAGCCTGCTTTAACATTTAATACAGGAGATAAAGTACAGTTTGTAGTTAATTCTGATACTGCTAGTGGACACCCATTCTATATAAAAACTACACAAGGTGCTGGACTAGGTAATCAAGTAGCAGATGTTTCAGGACAAGGAACAAGCCAATTAAATTGGACTATTGCTAGTACAGGAACATACTATTATCAGTGTAGCATACACGGTGGTATGAATAACACAATTACAGTAAACACATAAATACATACGAGGTAATATTATATGGCTATAAACTTTCCAAACACACCAGCGTTAGACGATACGTTTACTGACGGCGATACATCGTGGCAATGGAATGGTACATCTTGGAACTTAGTTACAAGTACAGCCAATGTTACTCCGAACACTTTTAAGACAGTTGCAGTAGCAGGACAAGACGATGTTGTAGCAGGATCAGGACAAGATACTCTTACAGTTGTTGCAGGTTCTAACATTGTTATCACTACAGATGCAGCAGGAAAAAGTGTAACCATTAACGGCCAAGCAGGTGGTGGCGGCGGTGATGTTAACCAGAATGCATTCAGTAATATTGCAGTATCAGGCTCAACTACAGTTGCAGCAGATGCAGTTACTGATACATTAAATTTAGTTGCTGGGTCAGGTATTTCACTTTCAACAAATGGTACAGACAGTGTTACAATTACATCAACTGCTGGAGCACCTACTTTTGGTACACTAACAGATGTACAAAGTGCAAGTTTAAATTTAGGTTCAATCTACTTACCTGCAATTACTAGATTGGTTGTTACTAACAGCGGTAATTCGTCATATAGATTTGATCAATATGGTGCTAGTGACAATCCAACTGTTTATTGTATTAACGGAACAACAATTGCATTTGATTTACAACAAGGTTCATCACATCCTTTCCAAATTCAAGACCCGATTGGTAATCCATATACAGGTGCTGGTTTAGTACACGTTTCAACAAGTGGAGTAGTTACTACAGGTACAAGTGCTAATGCACAAACAAGCGGAACATTATACTTTAAGATTCCTTCTAGTATATCAGGCGGATACAGATATCAGTGTACAAGCCACGCTGCAATGGTTGGAAGTTTGTTTATTAAAGATATTGCTTCGCTTTAGAAGTTTTTAGTTAAATCATCAATTTGTTTTCTAATACTAGAAATAATATCTCTTGTATCATCTTGATTAAACTTTTTAGCAGTTTCAGAATTCATTAGTAGTTGCTCGTGCCATCTATCTAATTCTTGTACTTCGCCCTCTAGTTGTCTTAACAAATTTGTCGACCTTAATTTTGCTTCACCGTCAGGCATATTATTAATTCTATCTTGAAACATTTTTTTCTCTTGCAAATATCTCGGATTCTCTTTAAGAAGCATTTTCTAACTCCAATACGGTTTCTATTTTGGTCCTAATTAAATTATTATTTAAAGTATTTCTCAGACCATTATGTATATTTTTGGGCAAGTGTTCTAGTGTTGCCCAGCAAAAAGTGTCTACAACAGTTGGCATAAATTCATTATCTACTAAACAAATATATGTGCTATATTCAAAACCTTTATCTCTTGATAGATAAAGTTCAATAGGTAAAATTTTGCCTTCTGAAAAATCTACCATCGCTTGTTTACTATCTTCAAACAATGATTTATTTCTTGCAAATGTAGGTACAGTCCACTTTTCTTTCTCAAGAATAAGCAGTATTCTTTTTTCTACTTTAGATAAAAATAAAAGTCCGGCACGTTTTTGCATACTATTAATTATGCAGGGTCTGGATCAAGTCTCCAATATCCTGGTGAATATTCGCCTTCAAATGATTTTAACCACTGTATGCCATCCCATTTATATTGAATACCTGTTCTAATGTTTGTTACATATGTTGTATCTGCTGCTTTTGCAGTGTCAAATACTGTGTTCCAACTAGAACCGTCCCATTCTACAATGTTATTTTGTAACAATTGATACGATGTTTGTGTTGAACCGTCAGTGCCCTTCCAAGCATCTGGACTTACACTGTCTGGGTCGCCTACACTTTCTAATAAAAGATATCTAGTGCCAACAGGTATATTTGCTAAGCCATTCCATTTGTCAATAGGATTAAATGTAGTTGGATTAACAATAGCATCAATACTTGTGCTTTGTGCTGCTGCTCTAGTTCCTTCTATAATTGTATTAGACGGAATAGTATCTTGGTCAAATGTAACTAATAATATTTTAGGGTCTGTTGGATGAATTGCAAATGTGCCTGCCATTTCTGTTCCATTAGGTTGTCTAAAATAAATTACACTGTTTGCATTGAAATTACCTAAACGTGTAAGTATGGCATTCCAATCATACTGTTTATTATTAGCAACAGATTCTTTTTCGCCAAGACCTACGCTTTCAATTGCTGCATATGGATCAATAATTGTTAGTTCGTAATCGTATGGTTGATTGTTATTAGCCTTAAACAGTAATACAGGAAATCTTGGATTGACATAAACTGTATTACTACCGTCACCGTTATAAACAAGCGAACTAATGTTTTTAACATCACCATCTTCAGTAAATATGTTTGCAATAATACTTCTAATAACACCTAGTTTTTTTACTTTAACTGGTGGAGAAATCCAAATTGGAATTGTAAAATCTAAACTACAAATATCAATATCTGATTCTGTACCTGCAGGAATTGATCTTGAACTAAAGTTTGTACTATCTAAATATACAACACTTAAACTTGTCCAGTCAACATAATTATCTGTTGTTTGTATTTCTAGAGCAGGATTAAACAACACTAGTATCTGTTCTAGCAATTGTAATTTTTGATCTGTATTACTTGTCCATATATCTGCTTTCATAGATAAAGAATACGGTGTTGGCATAAGTCTTTCTACAGTTACATTCTTACCTTGTTCGCCTGTATATGTTCTTGTGCCATCGTCTTGTTCAGTATACCTACGTTCTCTTATGTTTACTTTACTTGTAAATGTAGGATCAGAAAGTCTAGTTGGATCTGTTTGTAATCCTGTTACGTAACAAGCCATACGTGGAACTGTAGGCATTTTGTTTTCAGAATTTTCTCTGATAATGTTTGCTACTTGACGTGTAAGATCACCATACATCACTGGTACAGTTTGTTGCTTACCATCACCTGCTTCATACTTAAAGCCGATAAAGATACGCATAAACTGAGTGACATATCTTCTTATCTGTCCGTCATAGAAAAAATCCATTACTTACTTGCCTTTTTAAAATTATGTTTAAATGCGTTGTCGTCACCTTTTGCTGCCGCTGCTCTACGTTGCTTAATTTTTACAGCAACTGAATCTTCTTCAGGTTCAGGAGGCCGTCTTTTCACTGTATGTTTTTTTGGTCTGCTTGTTGCAAATCCTAATATTTCATCAATACGCATTATTCATCTGCCTCCGGTTTAAGTGCTTTAGACAGACTTTGTTTTTCTTTAACTGTCTTACCATCAATAACTTGTGTGTTAGTGTTATTAATAAATGTTGATTTGAGACCTTTGTTTTCTCTAGCATCGTGTCCAGCAAAGTCTTTACCTGCTGCAACATCGCTTGGTCCTAAGTGGCTCATTGTCATTCTTACATCATCCTCAACCTTGCCCCATCTGCCTTTCTTAAATATGAAAAGTCTTGTTGGTTTGTAATCTGTTCTAAGATGGAATTGTCCTTCTCCTGGATTCATTGGGAAAGCAATACCTTGTGTAAATGGTGCACCGTTTGGTGGTATTCCATCGCCTACAAGATAACCATCATAACCAGACATTTCTGCGTTAGCCGCAACCATATCTGCTGTATAACTTGTGTAAACTTCATCACCATTATCATCATATATAGGATTACCATTCTTATCAGTTGATGGTATTAATAATTGTGTGTCGTCTGCTGTAACTAGTTCGGCATTGCCAACTTCGTCACGCTGTAGTGTGTAAAATTTAGTTGTATCATAACCACTTTGCGGAGCATCTTTTTCTGCTTGATCGAGAACTGCTCCTGTAATTTGCATTTCTTTTTCGTAAGTAGACATAATGTCTTTAAGTGTATCTGCAAGTTTCCAGTCACCGCCCGGTGGTGATGCAGTAGTTTCTGCAAGTGCTTCGTATTTTTCTCCATTGTAAGAAACAATGTCTCCAGGGAAGTAAGTTGAATTGGCATTGTATTCGCCTTTATTATTTTCTTCTCCTGCAACAGCATCAAGAATATCTTTAAACTCTTGTGCGTCTACTAGTGGTTTACATTTTGCTCTGTATAAATGAGGATACCAAGTTACAGAAAAACCTTCTGCTGCTCTGTTTACATCTTCAATTACATAAAATCTTTTGAGTGCATAATTTAAATCATTTAATGCATACTCGTCCTTTAAGTGTGGTAATTCAATTACATCACCTGCAATAAGTTTTCTGCCTAATTTTTCAACAGTGTCATTAATATGAAATGTAATGAACAATGTGTCGTTTTGTAAAAACAAGCCAAACTGACTAAGATTAAAATCTACATCATTTACATTATATACTCCACGTAAAACATATACATCAGGATCATACTTACGATCTCTATTTTCAAGGAATAACATATCCTGAATATTTGTAGGATCATTTGCGTTATATTTAGGTGTAGTAGGAGTTTCTTCCCTGCTAGTTCCAGGTCCTAGATAGCGGTGTATAAGCACATCGGTACCACCAACTTGGAACATCTCCCAGGCAGTTTTATCAATAAATTTGTAGTCGTTTCCCTTCTCGGGACGGTATAAACTCAGTCTTGGCATAGTATATGTATTTACCTATTCCGTCACAAGGCATAAATACTTATATGAGCCAAATAGACAACGCAAAACAAGAAGTATTTGATTACGTAAAAGCAATGCTCGGCGATGGTATGATCGACGTCGAACTAGATCCTGTACACTATGAAACAGGACTTAAACGTGCATTAGGTGTTTTTAAACAAAGATCTGATAATGCTGTTGAAGAAAGTTACATCACTCTAACACTTGAAAAAGAAAAGAATGATTATATTTTGCCTGATGAAATACAGCAAGTAAGACAAATTTTTAGACGTTCAGTTGGTTCACGTACAGGTAATGGAACTGGTGGTACAGTTTTTGAACCCTTCAACTTAGCATACACAAACACATATTTGTTAAGTTCAACAAATATGGGTGGACTTGCTACATACGAATTATTTGCAGGATACCAAGAACTAGTAGGTAAAATGTTTGGTTCATTTATCAACTTTACTTGGAACCCACAAAGCAAGAAACTAATTATTATGCAACGCCCAAGAGGAGAAGAACAAGTACTCCTATGGTGTTACAATAATAAGCCTGATTACACTATCATAAATGATCAGTATGCAGGACAGTGGATAAGAGATTATACACTTGCAAACTGTAAAGTTATGTTAGGACAAGCAAGAGAAAAGTTTGCTAGTATTGCAGGACCACAAGGCGGTACTGCACTTAATGGTGCTAGTATTAAGCAAGAAGGTTTTTCAGATATTGAAAGACTTACAGCAGAACTAGTAACACTTGTACCAGGCGGACAGGGATACTATTGGATTAACGGATAATGAAAGCAACAGAATTTATAGCAGAAGAATACGAACAGTTTTACACTGAGACTGCCAAAATGGTTTGGGGTAGAACAACTGGTACTGCCAAAGGCGGAAAAACCAAATTGCGTTTTCGTTGCTCATCAGGACCACGAGCAGGTAGACAAGTAAGTCATCCGTCCAAATGTCATCAACAATATAATGTTGCTAAAGCACAAAAAATGAAGACAACCAGAGCTAGAACTGGACCTACAGCAGTACGTAGACAACAAAGAACTAAGTCCATTAACACAGCAAGTGTGTTAGCACGTAAACTTAATACGGGCAAAGGCGGACAGCCAAGACCTTATATTTAGACTTGACATTCCTGTAAGTGATGCTATAATGTATAGTATTACTTAGGAGATATCATTTATGATTATAGGCATTTGCGGCTTTATTGGCTGCGGCAAAGACACAGTAGCAGATTATCTAACAAACGATCACGGCTTTAGAAGAGAAAGTTTTGCAGGAACACTGAAAGATGCAGTGTCCTACGTTTTTGGTTGGGATAGAGAAATGCTCGAAGGTAGATCTAAAGAAGCTCGTGAATGGCGTGAACAAATAGACCCGTGGTGGGCAGAGCGACTAGATATGCCAACTTTAACACCAAGATGGGTATTGCAATATTGGGGTACAGAAGTTGCTAGAAAAGGCTTTCACGATGATATTTGGGTAGCAAGTTTGGAGAACAAATTACGTAATAGCACAGATGATGTTGTTATTAGCGATTGTAGATTTCCTAATGAAGTTAAAGTTATACACGAAGCAGGCGGTAAAGTTATTTGGGTAAAACGTGGAGATTTACCTAGTTGGTACGTAACTGCACAACAAGCAAATGAAGGATCAAATTCTCACATCAACGAAATGAAACAGCAAAAAATACATCCTAGCGAATGGGCGTGGATTAATAGTAAGTTTGATGCTGTAGTTGAGAACAATGGATCTATTGATCAGTTGTATGCACAGGTTGAAAATCTGCTAGTAGTCAGCCACTAAGTCACCCTGTTTCCAGCGTATATTTTCTTTAGATAACACGCTCCTACAATTAGCACATACAGTTTTTAGATTTTGCGGTCTGCAATTATCAAGGTTTTCATCTACGTGAAATACTCTGAATACTTCTTTGTGTGGTGATCGAAAGCCGCATTTATCACACTGTTTTTTAATTTTGTATCCTGCACGTTGCCATCTAGGCACACCGTGATACAGTCCGTGTTTACTGCAAGCCTCACACAAACTCCTGTAATATGTCTTACCTTGCTTCTTATAGTTAACTGCACGGGGTCTTAATCCGCACTTACATAGTGGTCTCATACATATATTTACACCTTTTAGACCCCTTTTTCTTACGGTATAAACAGCACTTTTTTGATAATCCTACTAAATACATTAGTAATACAGATTAGGTATAACAATATACTTTTACATTACCAGGAGAAACAGGAATGGCACTACAATCACCAGGCGTTGAAGTAACCGTAATAGATGAGAGTTTTTACACCCCCGCTGAACCGGGTACTACTCCTCTTATCGTAGTTGCAACAGCCCAAGATAAAATTAACGCTGCTGGCACAGGAACTGCTTCAGCGACAACAGCCGCAAATGCTGGAAAAGCATTTAAGGTAACATCACAGAAAGAATTAGTAGATCTTTTTGGAGTTCCAAACTTTGAAAAGACAGCAAGTAATACTCCAATTCACGGAAGTGAATTGAACGAATATGGTTTGTTAGCAGCATATTCATTGCTAGGCGTAAGCAACGCAGCATTTATTACTAGAGCTAACGTAGACTTAGGTCAACTGGCAGGTACAGCGGATGCTCCGGGAGCGAATCCAAATGATGGTACTTGGTGGGTTGATACTAGAGGAACAACTTGGGGTATCCAGGAATGGAATGGCGCTGCAATAACAACAACAGGCGGCCAAAAATTTACTAACAAGACTCCAATTGTTTTAACTGATACAGATACAACTAAAATTGATTCCGGTACAGGATTACCTAAAGGTTCAGTAGGTGCTATCGGAGATTATGCAATCGTTTTTGAAACAGTAGACGGTTCAGGAACATTTACTGCAAGTAAAGAAACAGCAAGAGTGTATTACAAATCCGCTGGTAATGGTGTTTCTCCAACAGCAGGTACTTGGGTACTTGTTGGTAGTAATGATTGGACTGCAAGTCACCCAACAATTACAGGTGGCACATTTACTGCATCAAGTGGTAAGTTCAGCATCAACAGCACAGACTTTGAAGTAACTGGCACACTTGACGATTTAGTAACAGCAATTAACGGACAGATTAGCAGAACACAAGGTATCTATGCTAGAAACGTAAGTGGTAAACTTTACCTTTACGCACAAGGCAAAGAGCAAGATGCTAACAATGCAGACTCAACATTAACACAAGCAATTGTTATTGATGATGCAAGTACAAGTCCAGCAATTGACTTTGCTACATTAGGTATTGCAAAAGGAACTTATTACTCACCTGCATTACAGCAAAGCGCACATACAACTGTTCCACAATGGAAAACAGGCGACAGTGCTCCAAGACCAACAGGAAGTGTTTGGTTAAAAACAACTGAACCTAACAATGGTGCAAGATGGAGAGTTTATAACTGGTCATCTGCAACAACAACTTGGAACGCAGTTAACAGTCCAATTTACGGAACAGGACACGAGGCTATATATTGGTTAGACAGAAGCGGCGGCGGCACGAACATTGCTACTGATGCAATTTTTGTACAATCAAACAGCAACGAACATAGTGGTTTTGATGCTACTCCATCAACTGCAACATTTAGAATGTGGCGCAGAGCAGGAACTGGCAACACTATTATTAAGTCAAGCGAAATTACATCATCTACATTTACTTCAGGTATAAACACTGTAGAAATTTCAGAAAGTGTAAAAGGAAGCGCAAGTTTAGCAACGGCAATTAGTGTGTCGTTTACAGCAACTGGTGCAACTACAGACGCAGACTTACTTGCTGACGCAGTTAACAGTGCAGGCTTTACTAACATTGAAGCAGCAGTAACAACTGATAACGAAGTACAAATTTTCCACAAATTAGGTGGAGACTTTAGATTAAAAGACGGTGCTAACACACCAATTGCAGCGGCTTTCCCAGCATACAACATTAACACTTTAGCAGGCACAGCAAACTTATATGCTGCACCAGCAGGAAGTGATGATGACTTTGTAGCAAGTTTATGGCAGCCACTAGCAGCAAGTGACTTTAAAGCAAGTTCAGACAATCCAGAAAATGAACCAGCAGACGGACAACTTTGGTACAATCCAGAGTTTAGCGAAGTTGACATTATGGTACACAATGGTACTACTTGGGTTGGATATCAAAATGTTTATGCTACAACTTCACCAAATGGCCCAATTGTTTCAGCAACTGAGCCAAGTGCAACTACTGGACAATCAGATGGTACTGCACTAGTAGATGGTGATCTTTGGATTAGCACAGCAGATTTAGAGAACTTCCCAACTATTTACAGATGGAACGGAACTACACTTGCTTGGGTACAAATTGATAAAACTGATCAAACTACAGAAGAAGGTGTACTGTTTGCAGATGCACGTTTTGGTTTATCAGGTGCTACTGGTAACACAGCAGCAGAAATCAAAGACTTACTTACAAGCGACTACTTAGATCCAGATGCTCCAGATCCTGCACTTTATCCGCAGGGTATGTTGTTATGGAACTTACGTAGAAGTGGTGGTAACGTTAAGAAGTACAACAACAATTACATTGACACAACTGCTGATAATGAAAGATTTAACAACAGTGAGTCAATGACAAACTACGCAACAGACAGATGGACTACTGAGTCAGGCAACCAAGAAGATGGTAGCGGATCATTTGGTAGAAAAGCACAGCGTATGGTTGTTACACAAGCATTGAAATCTGCAATTGACACAAGTGATGAGATTAGAGACGAAGAAAGACGTAACTTTAACTTAATTGCTTGTCCAGGTTACACAGAAACAATGAGCAACCTTGTTAACTTAAACATTGACAGAGGCTTAACAGCATTTGTAGTTGGTGACACACCATTTAGATTACCAGCAGATGCTACATCACTAACAAACTATGGTTCTAATGCAGAACTAGTTGTAGACAACAACGATAACGGTATTGTTACATACGATGAGTATATGGCAGTATTTTATCCAAATGGATTTACAACAGACCTAGGCGGAGCAAACGCAGTTGTTCCTAGCTCACATATGATGCTAAGAACTATTGCACTAAGCGATCAAGTATCGTTTCCGTGGTTTGCACCAGCAGGTACAAGACGTGGTGGAATTAGCAATGCTACAGCAGTAGGATTTATTGATGCAGCGACAGGCGAATTCCAAACAGTTGCACTTAACGAAGGACAGCGTGATACGTTATATGATCAAAAGATTAACCCAATTACATTCTTTAATGGTGTTGGATTAGTTAACTACGGTCAGAAGACAAGAGGCAGAAATGCATCCGCGTTAGACAGAATTAACGTTGCAAGATTGGTAGTATACTTACGTAGTCAACTTAATAAATTGGCTCGTCCGTATATCTTTGAACCAAATGATAAAATCACTAGAGACGAAGTCAAACAAGCAGTAGAAAGTTTACTACTTGAGTTAGTTGGCTTAAGAGCTCTTTATGATTTCGCTGTTGTTTGTGATGAAACAAACAATACGCCAGCAAGGATTGATAGAAATGAACTTTATGTAGACATTGCTATTGAACCTGTTAAGGCTATTGAGTTCATTTACATTCCATTGCGTGTCAAGAACACAGGAGAAATATAATGCCTATTACATCACTTAATAACTTTGGGGTACCAACAGACGCAGGCAACCAAGTGCTCTTGATGCCAAAGTTAAAGTATCGCTTTCGCGTTACTTTACTTGGATTCGGAGTAAATGCTGCCACAGAACTTACTAAGCAAGTTGTTGATGTTTCAAGACCAAAAGTTGGTTTTGAAGAAATGCCGTTAGACGTATACAACTCAAAAGTATACCTAGCAGGTAAGTACACATTTGAAACATTATCGCTTAACTTACGTGACGATGCGACTGGCGAGGTACAAAAACTTGTCGGTCAACAGGTACAGAAACAGTTCGACTTCGTTGAACAGGCTTCTGCAAGATCTGGTATTGACTACAAATTTACAACTAAGATTGAAGTATTAGACGGTGGTAACGGAAATAACGCAGCAGGCGTTAACGTGCTTGAAACACAAAATATGTACGGTTGTTTCCTAACTAACGTTGATTACGGCGATGCAAACTATGGTACTAACGAAGCGATGCAAGTTGCACTAACTATACGCTTTGATAATATGGTACAATGGGGTGCAGGCGAGCAAGGCGTTGGTGTTGGTATTGGTGCTACTGTCGAAAGAACACTCGGCAACACTACTACTGGTGCTACAGCAGCTCAAGGCGCTTAATACTAGTTTTATTAAAAACACTAAAAGCCCGGATATTTTTCCGGGCTTTTTTTATGGCTAAATAATAGTATGGCCAACAAGTTTACAAGATTTCTAACAGATGTGTTCACAGGACTGTCAAATCCTAAAGGTAGAGTAGCGAACTATACACACGCTACTAGATTGTTTATTGATGATAATTTTAGACTTTCTCCTAAACACAAATACAACTACTACGTAAGAGTTGAATTAGATCCTTCAGCACATAAAGCACCTAACTTTACTGCTAAACACGCAGAAGAAGTTGGATTGTTAGTTAAAAATATCAACTTACCTAGTTTTAAATTTGATACAGAAGTTTTGAATCAGTATAATAGAAAGAAAATTATCTATAAGATGATTAATTATGATCCTGTACAGTTTACATTCCACGATGATAATCAAGGTGTAGTAAATGCACTTTGGGCATTGTATTACGGATACTATGTTGCAGATAGAAACTTACCTAACTCTGCATTTGACTTTAATCATTATCGTGTTACTGATACTAATATGGACCAGTATAGATATGGTTTAGATAATAATATTACCACACCATTATTTAAGAGTGTGCAAATCTACACAATGGGTCGTAGAAGATTTATTGGCTACGAATTAATTAATCCAAGAATTACATCTTGGCAACACGGTGACTTTGATTATCAGGCAGGAAGTGAACCTGCAGAAAGTACAATGCAACTGCAATATGAAGCAGTGAGATATTCAGCAGGTACTGTTAGTGAAGGTTCGCCTAAAGGCTTTGCAACTTTACATTATGATACTACACCAGGTCCATTGCAAATGGGCGGTGGCGGAGTAAGTAACTTACTCGGCAGCGGTGGCGTACTTGACGGATTAGAATCAGTATTTGGTGCTGTTGGTGATGGTAGTGCATTTAGTTCACCACAAGGTTTCTTAAGCACAGCAGTATCAGCAATTAACACTTACAAGAATGCAAAAGGTTTAAGCAAGGACAGTATCTTACAAGAAGGTATTAATATTTTAACTAGTCCAGCAGGCCAACAGACTGTTGCAAATACAATTAATGGTGTAGTAGGAGCAGTGTTTCCTAAGAATACAAACACAAAAGGAACTACAACTGCATCACCAAAAAAAGTATTAGGCGGTAGTGGAGTAGGTAGACAGGATATAGGAACATAATATGGCAGGCGAAGTACAAACTAACTTACCACAAAAAATAGTACAAGATAGTGGAGCAAGAACTAAATTATTCTTTGACACATATGGTAAAGAACCTTTATCTTATAAAGTTCCAGACATTGATGCTGCTATTAACTTTTTTAGAAAAAAAGGATTTACTGATCCTGCTGCAAATTTATCAGCAGCGGTTTTACTTAAACAAGCAAAACTAGAAAACATTCCAATTAATGAATTATTAGATACATTATCTGGTTTACAAGAACTACAAGTATCTGCATTAGTAGGCGAGATTATGAATAATCATAGACCGTCAACTTCAACACTTGGTTATAGACAAACTACACCAGATGTAAGTAAAGAACGTAATGTGGTTGTGTAAATGGCAAAGTTTGCACAGGGTCGCTACGTAGTTAAAAATCCTGCAAAGTATGTAGGTACAAAAAGTCCACTTGCAAGAAGCAGTTGGGAAACTGTTTTTATGCGTATGTTAGACGAACATCCAAGTGTAGCACAGTGGGCAAGTGAAAGTATTAAGATACCATACAAAGATCCGTTGACAGGAAAGTATTCAATTTATGTCCCGGACTTCTTTATTGTTTATAATGATAAGAATGGTAAGCAACACGCAGAAGTAATTGAAGTAAAACCTAAGAATCAAACGTTGCGTGAAAAAGTAGGTAAAAGCAGATTTAACCAAGAACAATATATAAAAAATATGGCCAAATGGGAGGCTGCTGCTGCTTGGTGTAAGCAAAAGCGTGTTAGATTCCGCATAGTTAGTGAAGAAGAAATATTTCATCAAGGTGCCAAGCGCAAATAAATACTATTATAATATGGTAAAACAATATGACCAAAAAGTTAGAAGAATTATTTAATATGGAAGATCAAAAAGTTGCAGAAGAACAAATTGCAACTGAAGAAGCACCTGTAGAAACTAAAGCAATTGATCCTGAAGTAGCACAAGAAGAAATCAAAAGTGTAGATGCTTCTTACAAAGCAATTGCACAAGTTACTAAGGACTTGCCACAAATGCGTGAACTAGACGCAATGGGCGAAGGTGAATTGGATCATCTTGCAAGTAAAGCAGAACAAGCATATGACGATCTTATGGATTTGGGTATGAATGTAGAAGTACGTTATAGCGGACGTATATTTGAAGTAGCAGGTAGTATGTTAAAGAATGCTATTGATGCAAAAACCGCTAAAGTTGATAAAAAACTTAAAGCAGTTGATCTACAACTGAAAAAACTTAAAATTGACCGCGATTCTCCAGAAGATCCCAATGAATTAGTGGATGGAACTGGCTATGTAATGCTAGATCGCAATGAATTAATTAAGAAATTAGGCGGAAAGGAATAAATAGTAATATGAAGACGTTTAAAGAATATCTCGCAGAGAGCAAAAAAGTATACAGTATCAAAGTAAAGGTTGCTGGAGAGCTTCCTGAAGGCTTTGGTGATGATTTGAAGTCAAGACTAGACAACAGAGGCATTGTTGAATTTGAACAATTGAAAACTACACCAGTTACTGAAACACCGCTAGACTTTCCACAGTTAGCAAACTGTGAAGTACATACGTTTTCATTGGTTACAGAATATCCTTGCACACCAACTGATGTTGAAAAAGAAATTTTTGAAATGGGTTGTTGTAAAGAAGGAATGTATGTAGCACGTAATGCATTAAGTCCATCAGAAGAGTATCAAGCAACTGACGGTAAGCGTGAAGGTGCATTGTTACACGATAACGAATACAAAGAAGGTATTGCTGTAGCACACAAAGATTATTTCGGTGATGAGTTTAATAAGTCATTTTTACAAGACTTATCCAAAACAGCAGCCGAACGTGCAAAAGAATTGGGGCACGATAAATTAAAAGCGGACGTTTACCAAGACGTACCAAAATTAAAACAAGATGACGCAGGTGTAAAAAGTCCTGTAGGGAGTAACTAATATGGATTTTCAAGAACTAGTACGTAAGATGACTGCTATTGATACCGCGCAAAACACACCTGTAGAAACAAAGACAGATGAGTGTGGTATGAACGAGATGCCACCTATGATGGCACCGAACGCACCAGATATGATGCAGCCAAAAGAAAAAGAAGAAGCAACAATGAATATAAACATTACTGCTAAAGGCGATGCAATTGACGACGTGCTAAAGTTAATGACGAAAGTTAATCCAGATATGATTAACCAGCCTGAAAAACCAGAGATGCCTACTTTATCAATTATGGCACCAGGTATGGACGGACCGATGGATGAACCAGAAGGGCCAATGCCTAAACCAATTAACAAATTAATTCCAGACTTCGACGGCGACAATGATGATATGCCAGGCGGAGAAAAAGATCTTCCTAAAGACCACGATAAAGATCACGTAATGATTAAGTCACTAGATAAAGACGGTGATGACGATCACGATATGGATGATCACGATATGGAAAAAGACGACAAAGATGATGATAAAAAGGATAAAGAAGAAGCGTGGGCAAACGAGCCTGACGAAGATGAAAGATCCGTTAATTATCAAATGACAAAATTACAAGGTGGAATGAACCGCAGAAAAGGAACACATCCTAAAGTTGCTGGTGCAGACAATCCTATGCAAAAAGTAAAAGAAGGCGACGACTTACGTGCTTCTATTAAAGCAGAATTACAAAAAGCGTTAGCAGAAACTAAAGGAGCAAAATAATGGCAGACTTATTAACATCAACGATTGGCGGTGGTAGCTCAGTATTAGTTGCAGCAAATAGAAAACCTGCAGCAGATGTTACTGCTATTGACTTCCCAGGTGGAAAAAATTTAACATTTTTTGAAGTTGATTTTGGAGCAGCAGCAAATGCTGAAACAGGTGCTAATGAAGCAATCCAAGCACTTATCGAAATTATCGGTAAGTATTGTACAATTGTTATCAGAGGCGACCTACACGCAACTAACCAAAAGATGTGTTTTGCAGTTGAACAATCAAATGCATCATTAGATTATGATGGTGCTGGAGCAGAAACACTAGTAGAACAAATTGAAGATGAATGTATTGCACTAGGTGCTACATACGGAAACAACAACTTCGATATGACTGCTGTAACTGCAACAGTTAAAACATCATTTGATTTCGCATAAATCATAAGTTTCATATTATCCAAATAGGCTCTTCGGAGCCTATTTTCTTCTATAAATACTTGTATGGCAAAGAGTTTAGATGGCGTTCAAATTAAGAAGGCCCATAAAAAACAAAAATATACACTTGAAGAAGTTAAGCACTTAGAGGCTTGTATGGATCCTATTACAGGACCATTATATTTCTGTGAAAACTTTTTAACTATTCAACACCCTACAAAAGGATCAATGAAGTTTGTACCATACGGATTTCAAAGAGAACTAATACAAGCATACGCAGAAAATAGATATTGTGTTGCTATGTTACCAAGACAGATGGGTAAAACAACTTGTGCTGCTGGTTACCTACTATGGTACACTATGTTTACACCTGAATCACAAGTTTTAATTGCTGCACACAAATATACAGGTGCGCAGGATATTATGAATAGATATAGATTCGGTTACGAAACTTTACCAGACTTTATACGTGCAGGTATCTATACATATAACAGAAACACAATTGAATTTGATAATGGTAGTAGAATACAAGCAACTACTACAACAGAAGATACTGGACGTGGTAAATCACTTTCATTAATATATTGTGATGAGTTTGCATTTGTGCAACCGCCAGAGAAAGCCAAAGAGTTTTGGACTGCACTTTCTCCTACACTGTCAACAGGTGGTAAAGCAATCGTTACAAGCACACCAAACTCAGATGAAGATCAGTTTGCTATGATTTGGGCAGAAGCAAATAAAAAGTTTGACGAACACGGCAATGATCAGAAAGTAGGTACGAACGGTTTCTATCCTTACTTTGCTCCGTGGACAGAACATCCTGATAGAGATGATGATTGGGCAAACGAAGAACGTGCAAAGATTGGCGAAGAAAGATTTCGTCGTGAGTTTGATTGTGAGTTCTTAATATTTGATGAAACATTAATTAACAGTGTTAAACTAGCAACACTTGAAGGCAAAGAGCCTATTGCTAATACAGGACAAACACGTTGGTATAGTAAAATTAATCCTAAAGCAACACACTTAATTGCACTTGATCCTAGTTTAGGTACAGGCGGTGACTACGCTGCAATACAAATATTTGAAATGCCAGCAATGAAACAAGTTGGCGAATGGCGACATAATTTGACTCCTGTACAACAACAGATTAGAGTGCTTCAAGATATTTTAAAATATATTACTAACGAACAAATTGCAGGCGGCAATCCTAATCCTACTGTTTACTATAGTGTAGAAAATAACACAATAGGTGAAGCAGCACTTGTTGTTATTACTGACATTGGCGAAGAAAACTTTAATGGATTATTTTTAAGTGAACCTATTAGAAAAGGACACGTAAGGCGTTATAGAAAAGGATTTAATACTACACACAAGACTAAAATTACAGCGTGTAGTTTATTTAAAAATGCATTGGAAAGAGACAAAATGTCAATATCTAGTAAACCTTTGATATCTGAACTTAAGACATTTGTAGCAACAGGTGTCAGTTACAATGCAAAAACAGGCGAACACGACGATCTAGTATCAGCAGTATTGCTAATTATGCGTATGGCAGATCAATTAGCAAACTGGGATCCAAAAATATATGAAAAAATGACGGAGAGAATGACTGACGACGAGTATCCATTGCCGATATTCGTATCTGGCGGTTTTTGATAAATACTTATATGGACGCAACTAATAATATAGCAACAGACTTATTTTTTAAGGTTAGAAGTAGATTTTCTAATCTAAAACTTGGTGATGATTCAGGACAAATTACTATTAACCCTGAAGATGCACGTTTCTTTGACTTCGACTATATGGAAGAAGATAAGAAAATTGGACACGTAAGTATTAGTCTTGCAGAGCCAAACTCAATGAAAGTATACTTTTCCAATGGTATTACTGAGGGTATGGACAGAGACCAAAAAGATGGTTGGTATGGGTTTTTGAGAGAATTAAGAAAGTTCGCAAAACGTAGACTACTAGCATTTGACACAAGAGATATTGCAAAGGATAATTTAGATAAAAGAGATTATGCTTTCCTTAGTCAATATGCAAACCCAGCGTCAGACAATGATACAATTACAAAACCTGTCGGAGAGAATGTAATGAATGAGAGTAATTTATATGGAACTAAAACACAAAGTTTCCAGAAACTAGAAGATACGAAACTTATTATCAAGCACAGCAAAAAACTTGCTGATGATATGGAATTAAAACCAGGTGCAAGATCAAGAAATATTTCTGCACTATTTGTACAGAACGAATCAGGAGAAAGATTTAAATATCCTTTCGTTCACTTAGCAGGTGCAAGAGCAATGCAACGTCACGTAGCGAACGGTGGCGCACCATACGATGAAATTGGTGAAAGCATTGTTAAGATGAGTGAAGAAATTGCTCAACTTAAAACATTTACAGGCTATGTTGTACGCAACGATTTGATGAACTCCGACACTAATCGAATTGTTGAACGCAGTAAAGTACAACTTGACACTCTCAGAGAAAGAATTGGAAAATTATCTAAACAGTCATACTATGAGGCTTTTAAAGAATCATTTGAGGCAACAGCAGACGTAGAAGTAGACGATGATGTGATGGAGCAGTACAAAGATATGTTTACTGTTAAGAACTTTAAAGAGGACTTAACTGATGTATTCCCAGTAATTCATAGATTAATGAAAGAAGAAGAAACAGTAGGCTATGACGACATAGTCGGTATGACGGCAGAGGCTGAACCAAAACTTGCTGAAGAACACGAAGACACAATCGATACACTACCGGGCTTTGAAAAATTTGAAAGTTGGGTAGACGCATTAGGCGAAGAAAGTCCAATCCAAATTGCAGATGATGAAGAAAAAGCAGATATGGTAAAAAGTTTAAATGAACTTACAAGCCAAGAGTTTGCAGCAGGCGTTGATGGCACAAACGCAATTACAAGTTTAGAAGGCATTATCGATGATCCAAAACTAGAGCAAGATATTAAAGCAAAAGCAACTGAAGATGCTAACGCTGATGTAAGACCTTTGCTTAAAGCGTGGATCGAAGAAAATGCGCCAGACGTACTAGGTGAATTAGATTTCGGTGATATGGCAGACGAACCTGCTGTAGGAGCAGACGAAGTTGAACCACAACAAGAAGATATGTCAAAAGGTTTTAACAAGTATGGACTTGCTGCTATTAATAAAGGTGGCAAATTCTATAGCATTAAAGACAATGAGATTACAGGCGAGTTTGATAGCATTGAAGAACTTAAAAAACATCAAGAAGAATTACTTAACAAAGAAGAATCAGTTGAAGTTGCAGAAGGCGGCAATGCTTGGGATTTAGCAGTTACTACAGGAATGGAAATTATTCAAGATTGTGATGATGCAGAAGAATGTATTAAAAGACTTGAAGATGAAATCACAGGTAGCAACGAGCCAGACGAATCCTATGCAGACAAAATTTATCAAGACTACATTGAAAAAATTAAAACAGATGGCTTTGATAAAGTGAGACACGAAATTGATAGACAAGAGTTTCACGGTGATATCGCAGGCGATATTATGGATATGGAAAGCCAAGAAACTGAAGGCAATGAGTTTTCACAAAAAGTAAGACAAATGAAAGCAGCAGGTGCTAAGAAAGGCACTAAGTTTAAAACTTCAGATGGTGAAGAACATACACTAGAAGGTTTAGCAGAATTTATTAAATCTTTTTATGATAAAAATACAGGCACTTTTCCAAAAGGACCAGAAGGTGTTGCTACTATGGTAGGCAAAAAGTTTGGTGAACAGGCTGAGCAAGTTGCACGTAAGATGGTAGAAAGAATGGCTCCTGCACAAGAACAAGGCGCAGAAGACTTAGAAGAACTTGAAAGAATTAAACAACTTAGTATGTTTTAATGATTTTACGTATTGATTTTTTACGTAAAGATGTTTAAATAATAGTGTAGTAGGAAACTGCTACACTATTTTTTTTCACTTTATAAAGGAAAACATTATGTGGACAAAACCAATAGCAACAGAGATGAGATTTGGCTTCGAAGTAACGATGTATGTAGCCAACCGATAGATAAAGAAGTAGAAGTAGATATACACAGATTGTTAGAAACATTGGACTGTGAATAAAGAAAGGATCTTAGGATCCTTTTCTTTTGGCTAAACAAAATCACATTTAGTTAAAAATACACTTGACAAGATAAATAAAGTTGCATATAATACATATATGCATTAGGCATAAAATGACATTTTTTATTAGGCAAACAAAGGAGGCTAACAAATGGCATCATTAGCAGAAATTCGTGCAAAACTGCAAGAAGCAAACAATCGCTCATCTGGTAATTCTACTGGAGGCGGTGACAACGCAATTTACCCACATTGGAATATGCAAGAAGGCAGAGAAGCCGTGGTAAGATTCTTACCAGACGGCAACGCTGACAACACATTCTTTTGGGTAGAACGTGCGATGATTAAATTACCATTCGCAGGTATCAAAGGAGAAACAGACAGTCGTAATACTATTGTGCAAGTTCCGTGTGTGGAAATGTACAACGATGGTACTACTTGTCCAATTCTTTCTGAGGTACGTGGTTGGTTTAAAGACAAATCACTAGAAGATATGGGACGTAAATATTGGAAAAAGCGTTCGTACATTTTCCAAGGGTTTGTAACAGACGATCCTCTTAACGAAGAGAGAACACCTGAGAATCCTATCCGTAGGTTTATTATTGGTCCACAGATTTATCAAATCATTAAAGGTGCTTTGATGGATCCAGAGTTGGAAGAATTGCCAACAGATTATCTTCGTGGTGTTGACTTCCGTATTAAGAAAACATCAAAAGGTGGTTATGCTGACTACTCTACATCACAATGGTCACGTAAAGAACGTGCATTAAATGATACAGAGAATGCAGCAGTTGAACAACACGGGTTGTTTAACTTAAATGATTTCCTTCCTAAGAAGCCAGGTGAAGTTGAGCTTCAAGTAATGAAGGAAATGTTTGAAGCATCAGTTGATGGTGAAGCATATGATCCGGAACGTTGGGGTCAATATTTCCGTCCAGCGGGAATGAGTCAGGCAACTGGCGATCCTAATAAGGCAGCAGCACCAGCAGCAAGTGCTCCGGTAACTCCTGCACCTGCTCCAGCGGCAGAACCTGCTCCAGCAGCAGCGCCTGTAACTGAAGCACCAGCAGCAGCACCAGCGGCAGAAACTGCAACTACTGAGGACAATGGATCGGGTCGTGCGCAAGACATTCTTGCAATGATTCGCAACCGTCAGCAATAAAAAGAGTTTATGAGAGTTCCGGCAAAAACCTCCGTACGGTAACCAGCGAGGTCTCTCATACTTTAACAAAGGAAAGGTAATTATGGCAAAAGCGTTTGACGTAACTAAATTTAGAAAGAGCCTTACAAAGTCCATTGACGGATTAGGTATTGGCTTTAATGATCCTACTGATTGGATCAGCACAGGCAACTATGCACTAAACTATCTTATTAGTGGTGACTTTAATAGAGGTGTACCTCTTGGTAAAGTTACTGTACTAGCAGGTGAATCCGGTGCAGGTAAATCTTATATTGCAGCCGGCAATATTGTAAAATCAGCACAAGAACAAGGTATCTTTGTAGTACTAATTGACTCAGAGAATGCACTTGATGAGAAATGGCTACACGCATTAGATGTTGACACAAGTGAAGAAAAACTTCTTAAACTTAATATGTCAATGATTGATGATGTTGCTAAAACAGTATCAGAGTTTATGAAAGAATACAGAGATATGGCAGGCGAAGAACGTCCTAAAGTATTATTTGTAATTGACTCACTTGGTATGCTACTAACTCCAACAGATGTTGATCAGTTTGGTAAAGGTGATTTAAAAGGTGATATGGGTAGAAAGCCTAAAGCACTAACAGCACTTGTACGTAACTGTGTTAATATGTTTGGTAGTTACAATGTAGGTATGGTATGTACTAACCACACTTATGCATCACAGGATATGTTTGATCCAGATGATAAGATTAGTGGTGGACAAGGCTTTATCTATGCAAGTAGTATTGTTGTTGCTATGCGTAAACTAAAACTTAAAGAAGATTTAGATGGTAATAAAACTACTACAGTAAATGGTATTAGAGCTGCGTGTAAAGTAATGAAAACACGTTATGCAAAACCATTTGAAGCAGTGCAAGTAAAGATTCCATATGAAACAGGTATGGATCCTTATAGTGGCTGCGTTGACTTGTTTGAAGCAAAAGGATTGCTTAAAAAAGACGGTAATAGACTTAAATATACAGACTTAAATGGAGAAGTTCATTTAGAGTATAGAAAGAACTGGACAGGCGATAAATTAAATATGATAATGAATGATCTTAAATCAAAGCCTGAACTGGAAGAAGTCGAAGAACCAGTCGAGGTTGAAGAGGAACCAGTAACAAGCAACGGAGTATAAAACATATGAATAGTGATCTAATAGCAGATATTTGGACTATAATGGTTGAACACATTGAAGAAAAGAAAAAGAAAGATGTGGCAGCAAGTTACATTAATACGCTACTAGATTATGGTGTGAGCGAATCAGTTATTCAAGGACTGTTTGGCATAGACACTTATCTAGATGAAGCAGTCGAGTATGTCTTGGATGACGATGAAGTCGAAGACTATGATGAAGATGAAGATGATCGTTGGGATTAAAGTATGACAAATTGGTATGATCTAGTTTCGAAAGATATCAGCAAGATACCTGATGCTGTTGAGTATTTCAATACGGAACTAATTGCTGCAAAAGCAGAAATTAAAATTAGTGGTAGGATTGAAAAAGCCTCAGCACATTTGCCGGCATCCGTAGAGACTAGATTTAGCCAACTTCAAGAAATTGAAGCAATACTAGAATATCTTAACATTGAACTCCGAAGATTACGTTCTTCGCATTTTAGAAGATATGTTGAAAACTATCAAAGACAATTAAGTTCACGTGATGCAGAGAAGTTTGTTGACGGTGAAGCAGATGTAGTTGACTTTGAAAAAATTATTAACGAATTCGCTCTTATACGAAATAAGTGGTTAGGAATTATTAAAGGACTTGATCAGAAACAGTGGCAATTAACTAACATTGTAAAGTTAAGAACTGCTGGACTTGATGATGCTACTTTGTAGTTTCTAACGCTTTTTCTTTTTTCTCAAGATAACTTTTTACAACATCCGCAAGTTGTGCGTGTGTATCCTGAAACCACGTTGCAACGTGATAATTAAATTTTTTAGGTTTTTGAAATTCTGTAGTTTCTTTAATTGTGTCCATCCAAACTAGATAATCTGGATCTAAATATTCTTTTGCACTATTTGAATTACAGCGTTTATCTATTATTGCAATTTTTCCTGCTGCAACAATACCATCTACGTAACCACGTAGTTCATTTTGGTATGTATCACCAGTCACATATACACCGCCCACTAATTCTGCAAAAGGTTTTGCTAGTGTTGTTTTTCCTGACCCTTCTGGTCCACATATAAGTATTTTCAATAATTTGCTCCTCTTTCACTTCTATATTTACACATAAACTGAGCATATAAATAAAAGTATGAAAACAATTGTACTAGTAACAGGCGGATTTGACCCTTTACACAGTGGACATATTGCCTATTTTAAAGAAGCAAAAAAACTTGGCTCCAAACTAATTGTTGGTGTTAACAGTGATGATTGGTTAGTACGTAAAAAAGGCAGACCATTTATGCCTGGAGAAGAACGTATTGCAATTATCCAAGAACTAGAAGTTGTTGATGAAGTCATTACATTTGATGACAGCGATGGAAGTGCTACAGATGCAATACGCAAAGTAAGGAAAAAATTTCCTGCTACAGAAATAGTTTTTGCTAATGGCGGCGACAGAACTCCAGACAACATTCCAGAATTATTCGATGACGACACAGGCGAACTAACATTTGCATATGGCGTTGGTGGCGATACAAAAAAGAATAGTAGTAGTTGGATACTTGAAGAATGGAAACATCCTAAAACAATTCGTAAGTGGGGTTACTACAGAGTAATTCACGAATATGGTAATAACGTTAAAGTAAAAGAACTTACTGTTGATCCAGGTAAGATGCTAAGTATGCAACGACACAAGGATAGAGCAGAACATTGGTTTGTTGCCAAAGGCACAGCAAACGTTTACACTATTAACAACTCAACAGATTATGAACTTAGAGGTACATATGAAAAACATCAGTCATTACACATTGATAATATGGAATGGCATATGTTAGCAAATGAAACTGATGAACCTTTACAAGTTGTAGAAATCCAATACGGTACAAACTGTGTCGAAGAGGACATCGAACGTTTATGAATGATTGGATATTTTTAAGCAAGGATCACAAAGATCCATATATAAATGAATTTGCATCAGGTTGTAAAGCAACTACAACTGATCCGAAAACATTTGAATACGATAGTTTAGATGAACGTCCTATTGTGCTTAGAGGTATTCTAAAAAAGAAAATTATACATAAATGTTTTGAAGATAATAGAGACTTCTATTATATGGACACAGGATATTTTGGTAACGAAGTTACAAAAAGCAATCCTAATGGTTGGAAGTATTGGCACAGAATTGTTAAAAATAATTTACAACACGGCGATATTATTGAACGCTCCGACGACAGATTTAAAAGATTTAATAAAAAATTTATGCCTTGGAAAAAGAATGGCAGAAAAATTCTTATAGCAGCACCGGATGAAAAACCTTGTAAGTTTTATGGTATTAATTTAGATGAATGGATACATTCTACTATTACTAAAATTAAAAAATTCACAGATCGTCCTATAGAAGTAAGACAAAGAGATAAACAAAGAATTACACGTTTGACAGATACATTAGAACAAGCATTAAACAAAGATGTATTTGCACTAGTTACATACAATAGCAATGCAGCAACAGAAGCAGTATTTCACGGTATACCTGTTTTTCCGTTAGCACCTGCAAACTCTGCAAGACCAGTTGGATGTACTGATTTAAGTCTAATAGAAACACCTTACTATCCATCAGAAGATAAAAGATATGCTTGGGGTTGTCATTTAGCATATGGTCAATATCACGTTAGTGAATTAAGAACAGGTAAGGCAAAAGAGCTATTGGAGGAACAATGGAAGAACTAAAAGTATTTGTAGGATATGATCCTAGAGAAGATATTGCATACCAAGTGTGCAAACACAGTATTGAAAAAAGAAGTCCTAATGCTGTAGTAAAACCTTTAATACAAAAAGAATTAAGAGAACAAGGGTATTATGACAGACCAATTGATAAATTAGCAAGTACAGAATTTACATTTACAAGATTCTTAGTACCTGAACTAAGCAACTTTAATGGTTGGGCTATGTTTATGGATTGTGATATGATTTTACAAACAGATATCAATGAATTATTTGCACAAGCAGATAACAAGTATGCATTGATGTGTGTTAAACACGACTACACTCCTAAAGAAGGAATCAAAATGGACGGACAGGCACAAACAGTTTATCCACGTAAAAATTGGTCAAGTGTAATGCTTTTTAATTGTTCACATCCGAGTAATCAAGAAATAAATGTAGAACTTGTTAACGATCCTAAAATTACAGGAAAATATTTACACAGATTTAGTTGGTTGAAAGATGACGAAATTGGAGAACTAAGCCCAGAATGGAATTGGTTAGCAGGTTGGTATAAAGAACCAGATGATGGTAAGCCTAAACTTATACACTATACAGAAGGTGGTCCGTGGTTTGAAAATTATCGTTACTGTGAATACCACAGCGAATGGAAACAAGAATTACAAGAGATGATGAATGGATGATACAATAGGTCTTGAAGAAGCATTAGTAAGAGGAAGTGAAAACCGCCTTACACTAGATTCTAAAGATATCACCAAGCCACACGTAATCCGTGGTGTCATAAAAAACGGCCATCGTGACAACGCACAAGCAATTGGAAGAGATTTTTGGTACATAGATACAGGATACTTTGGTAACTTTCCAAGTCCAGGTAATAAAAAAGGACAAAAGAAGTGGCATCGTATTGTTAAAAACGAAAATCAACAAGTTGACATTGTAGATGTTCCAGGTGATCGTTGGGAAAGATTGTTAACAGATGACCCAAGGTTAGTTTGGAAAGGTTGGAAAAATTATAACAAAAAAATATTGTTAGTAATGCCAAATCCAAAAGCCTGTAAGTGGTATAACATTGATTATGACAAGTGGGTTAAAGATACGAAAGAACAAATTGCAAAATACAGCGATTTGCCAGTAGAAGTACGTATAAAAGGTTCGCGTAGTGAACGTAATAAAGGGTATACAATATATGATGCATTTGATAGTGGCGTATATGCAACTGTTGCAATGAATAGTATGGCTGCACTCGAATCAGTACTTTATGGTATACCTGCTTTTGTAAGTGTGCCTTGTGCTGCTAGTCCTTTGGCATCAACTGACTTATCACAACTAGCAAATCCTTTTAAACCTAAAACTAAATTAATAGAAAGGCATTGTAGGAATCTTGCATACACACAATTTACTATTGATGAAATACTAAGTGGTGTTGCATATAAACTTACTGAGAAATATAGATGAAACTACTTTTAAATAACAAAGAAATTGCAAATTACCTACTACACTTGATAGGTGTGCCACAAGAGTTATATAAGTTACACCCAACTGACAGAAATGCTGCTGAAGTTGTACAAGGATTTTTAAAACGAGGATCAAAGCGTCAAAAAGAATGGCGTATGAATCCAGATGAAGCAAGATCTGAAAAAAGAAAATTTGCAAAGAAACTTAAAAAGGCAATTGCACAAGATTTAACAGATTGGCGCAACGCTGTCAAGCAAGAAAAATTTAATTTACGTAATGCATACTTTAATACAATCCATAAAGAAATAGAAACAATACTTGATCGTTTTGGAGAACAACGTGTACTAAATGCATACAAGAAAAGTGAAATAACTGAGTTTGTAAAAGGATGTGGACTTAATTTAGACCCTAAAGGTCAATTAATGCGTAGACATAAGTTCAATAGTTACACAGATGATTGTGTAATTAGGAATACAGTAGGTAATGAAGAACTACTTGTTACAAAAATAGATAACAACTATCCTATGTGGTTTATAGATAGCGGTTACACAAACTTTTTAGAAGATAATAAGAAATGGCATAGGTTAGTTCGCAACCATTTACATTACGGCAAGTTTTTTCAAGCCCCTGCAGACAGATTAGGCAACTTTAAGCAGTTTCCTAAGCCTTGGAGAGAAGGGGGAGACATAATTTACATTATTGAACCAGGACCTTTTGCTGCAAGTGTATTTCATTGTGATTTGAAGACTTGGAAGTACGACATTGAAAGAGAATTAAGGCAGTATACAGACAAAAAAATTAAATTTAGAGAAAAAGCGCCTAAGAAAGAACGTACAAACTTGTATAAAGAATTAGCAGACGAAGATTATTACTGTATTGTCAGCATTAACAGTAATGCTGCTACAGAAGCAATTTGGCAAGGTGTGCCGGCTGTTACATTGGGCGCACACGTAACAAATCCAGTAACTGTAGACAAACTAAGTGACATAAACAGCCTATATAGAGGACCATTAGGTGAATGGTTGTGTATGTTAAGTTACCAACAGTTTACTAAAGAAGAAATTGTAACAGGAACAGCAGGGAACTTAGTTAAAAAGTATACAGTCAATGAGTAAACGCACAGCAGTAGCATATTTTGCTGGTATTCCACCACAAAATAACAATCCTGAGAAACCTTTAATTTTAAAAAACTTTATTGCAGGTGTAAACGCAATAGGAGACAATGGAATTGAACATCAAGGCTTTAATGTGCTTGATTGTGACGTTGCATTCATTCAAGGATTTGTACACGAACACGGAAAAACTGCACCACACTTATTATTGCGCAGAAATGCGGTAGAAAAACAAAAACAAACAGGAAAACGTTCATTAATTGTAGACAGTAATTTATTTTTGTATGCTGATCCAGGGAATACAAAAACTTATCTACGTTATAGTTTTGACGGCGTGTTTCCTACAACAGGTTTTTACTTTGACCAAGATGTTGATCCTACAAGATGGAAGAAAATTAGTGCTGCACTAAATTTACCATTAAAAGAATATAGAAAAGACGGCAAACACATCTTAGTATGCTTACAACGTAACGGTGGTTGGTCAATGAAAGGTATTCCTGTAATGCAATGGCTTACAGATACAATTAAAAAGATAAAAGGATTTACAGATAGACCAATTATTATACGAGCTCACCCAGGAGATAAAAAAGCAAGACAGTATTTGCGTATTAATGAACCTAATGTGTTTGTTTCTTGGGCTCCTAATATTAGACACGACTTACTTAATGCTTGGGCAACTGTAGTTTACAATAGTTCCCCTAGTGTTGCAAGTTTAATTGAAGGTGTGCCTGTATTTGTTACAGATCCTGATCCAAGTGTCAGCCAAGTGAATGGAGTTTGTAACACAAACCTAAAAAGATTAGAAGATCCTAAATTTCCTGATAGACAACAGTGGATAGAAAGACTGTCAATGTGTCATTGGAACTTTAATGAACTAAAAAGCGGCGAAGCGTGGGAATTTTTTAGGAGATACATATGAGACAACTGCCAAACGGATGGCACGTACCAGAAGGTGACACTAAAATGACACGTCATATCGAAAGTGATAAGTCACCTGCACTTGCTGAGTACGAACATAAACAAAGAAAAACAATTTTAAAAAATATTCCTGTAAAAAACACATTTGTAGACGTAGGTGCTAACGTTGGTGTATGGAGTATTACACTTGCACAACATTTTGACACTGTTTATAGTTACGAACCTAGTGTTAGAAACAGAGAATGTTTAGAAAAAAATGTAGAAGGTAAAACAATTATTAAAAATGTTGCACTTTCTAATTTTAATGGCGAATCAACCTTCCACGATGAGATAAAAAATTGTGGAAATAGTAAATTATGGAATGAAGGTGATGTACCAGGTCTATATAATGTGCCTGTAAGAAAACTTGATGAAGAAAATATTGAAAATATTTCATTGATTAAGATGGATGTACAAGGTTATGAATGGCAAGTGATACAAGGCGCACAAAATGTCATAGAACAACAGCAACCTTGGATAGCATTTGAAGTAAGTGCTGACGTAGACGTAATTTGCAAGTTTTTAGAGGATAGAAATTACGATATGATTGATAATAAAAGTAAACGTATCTTAATTTACGCTCCAACGTCTGGAGAAAATGCTCCTTCTAAAGAAGCATTTGGTAGAAGAATGGGGCCTGGACCTTATGTTAAACTTTTACCTGAAGATAAACAAAAAATTGCTGCTGAACGCCACGGAAATTAACGTAATTGCTGCTGCCAATAAGGTTCTGTACGCATAACTTTTAAATCATCACGCTTACTACGACCCATACGTTTTCTATCGCCTTTTAAATGGTCTAAATATGCTCCCCAATCACAATTAATTAGAGGATGTCCTTCTCCTGTTGACATTCCAGGTCTTGGACGTAAGTCAACTAAGTGTCCTGCCCAGTTATGTTGAATTAATTTAGGGAATCTTTTACGAACTTCATCAAATACAAAACTATCGTGCCATTCTGCCATTGTAAAAATACCACTTTCTGCTTCATCATAAACACGTTGAAATTCATTTAAAAATTTTACAGCTCTTGGACTACTTAACTTAACAGCATATAATCCGCATTCACTATATTTGCCTCTACGACCTAAATATGAAAGTTCTTTATCTGCAGGAATAAGTCTTTGCAAGTCTGCGTGTGTAATTGGACTATGACAAATAGTATCTGCATCCATCCACATAAGCACATCTGTGTTACATTCTTTAGCACAAGCAAAAATACTGTAAACTTTGTGTGCAAATCTAATAGCGTGCCATTTAAAACCTTTGCCACTATCACGTCTACGTGATCTAATAGGATCATCTGAAACGTCACCGTTTGCTTTAGGTACATTTTTCCATTTTTCTTTAAATTTTACGAGCTCTGGACTTTCTGCGTGTAAATCTTTCACAATAAGATTGTCTGCTTTTTCTTCTACTTCACAATTTTCAGCATACACATACAAATTGATATCTTTAGGCCAATTTTCTAAGAAAGTTTTAATCATTCTTTTGCCATATTGCTCATAGCCTGGCTTATGAAATGTAGTTACAACACTTATGTTCATTTTACTTTGTCCCATATATGAAAGTTATCACCTTGTACTAGTGCATTATAGTTAGCCGCATACAAAGCAACACTTCTATCTCTTCCAATTACTTCTGTACCTTCGATTACAATTTCTGGACCTGGATTATAATATAATGGTGATATCAAATCAAGTGCCTTTATGTGTTCAAGGTCAACAAATACTGCTGAAACTGAAGATAATGCATATAAAGTTTTAATGTCTTTTCTATAAACAACTTTTTTATCTTTTACATACATTCCTGTTCTACTATGCAGGAAAACAGTATCGAATATTTCTATAATAGACGGCAATAAGTTCATTCCTGAACCAATTACGATTGCATCTTTTGGTTTGTGCAGTAAAGTTTTTTTTATTCGTTTGGTATATTTGTTCATTGGCTAACATACTTTAAGTTATTTAAGTATTTTATCCATTCTGCACAAAAATCTTGGCTACTGCACTTAAATACTACTGATGCGTTTTAAGTTATATAGACAATTTGGTGCGTTAAACAGTCCTAGTATTTTTGATGCATTTCAACAAGGACTTCAAGCACAAGGACACACAGTGGTAAGCGACAACGAAGATGTTGCTGTAATCTGGTCAGTGCTATGGAATGGCCGTATGTCTTCAAACCAACAAGTTTACGAAAGATGCATAAGAGAGAACAAGCCAGTTATAATTATTGAAGTTGGAAATTTAAAAAGAAATGAAACTTGGCGTATTTGTCTTAACCATATTAATGGACTAGGCGAGTTCGGAGCCAACGAAGATATTGATGTTAATAGACCTAAGAAGTTAGGATTGCAAATGTCATTACCTAACACTAATAGAAAGGAAGCAATTCTAATTGCAACGCAACATCAGAAAAGTTTACAGTGGCAAGGTATGCCTTCTATGGCAGACTGGACTATGCAAACGATTGATGCAATAAGGAAAATAACAGACAGACCAATTGTTATCCGTCCCCATCCAAGGTCACCGATGCCAGGTATAGAACACGAATGGCAAAACGTTACAAGACAGCAGCCTATACAAGTAACTGGCACGTATGATAACTTTGATATCAATTATAACTACCACGTAGTAATTAACCATAACAGTGGTCCGCCAATACTTGCAGCAATAAATGGCACACCGGTTATCACTGGGGATAGCAGCCTTGCATATCCTGTTAGTGACAAACTAGAAAACATCGAAGACCCTAAATTACCTGATGAAAGACTTTTATGGTTTACAAAACTTACACATTGTGAGTGGACAGTTGATGAGATTAAGCAAGGCATTCCTATAAAAAGACTAGAAAAGTTTATAAAAAAGCAAGTAAGTTATTGACTTCTTAGTTTATAGACCGTATAATAAATTTATGACACACTTAACTTATATAGAAGATCTATTCGTCAAGGTTATGGACATTATGGACCAGAACCTTCTAGGTATGCAATATCACGATCAGTCTGCTGCTAGAAGTTTTTACAATAGCATCAACTCTGGTAAAGACTTGACGGAAAAACAAGGTGCATATATCTTAAAGATTATCTACAAATATAGAAACAGTGTAAGGCCGTTTATAGAAGTCGAACCCCACCTAGAACATCCTATGTGGAAGAAGCCTTTTAGAGTTGTAGATATGTCTAAAGAAATATGGGTTGAGCAAGGCAGTGTTAAAACTCCTCTCATTTGCTTGAAATTTCCTTATAGTTTAAAAGATAACTTTGAGTCTACATTTAGACCCAATGTTGAAAAAGGCCATTTCTGGAATGCGGATAGACGCATTAGACAAATTAATATCTACAAAGCAAATATTGTAGAAGTAGAAAAATGGTGTGAAGAAAATGATTTTAAAATAGACGACACCTTTAGAAGTTGTGTTGACCAGATAGAAGAAATTTGGCAAGAACGTGCTATATATGAACCACATAGTATTATTGATGATGACGAAGTACAAATTGTAAACTGTACTGAAGATGCTGAAAATTATTTTCTTAAAAAGTCAAATGGTAATTTAGTAAATGATATGCTACTTGCAAAAAGTATGGGGTATCCGTTAAAACAACCTAATAATACAACTGCACAACAAATAAGCAGTAACCATCATAATACATTTTGGCTAAAAAATGTTGATGAGTTTGTAAGTCTATCTTATCAAGTCGAAGGCAAAATTGTAGTATTATTAGACAGAGCAGCAGATGCACTAGAGTATATGAAAGAACTAAAAAAGTGTATAGATTCCAACAAATATAACCCTAATGACTTTAGAGTTTGTTTCCGTACTAACAATAAAGATGATCCAGAATTTAATAATTGGGTGCGTGATAACAAGTTTGGAGGAAAAATTGAAGGTGCAAAGTTCCTAATCTTCCAACATAAGCCTGCTAAGTGGTTGTTCAAACAGGAAAATGATGTTATAATAGTTGCTACAAACAATTTAATGCCTTCTACATTTGGCTTAACTAGAGACTTGATTGAGTCAAGTCCTATTGTGTTTTATGTAGGAGAAATAGAACCAAGTCGAGGAAAAAGAACTATTGTCGAACTGTAAGTTAATAATTAAAGATGAAGTAAACGTAAAGTTTGAAGGTCTTGCTGTTGAAACACGCAGAAAGATTGTAAACAAACTAAAGTTTGATTTACCTTATGCCCGTCATATGCCTGCATTTAAATTAGGTAGATGGGACGGTACTGTAAGTTTCTTTGGTATTGGTGGTAATGGATATCTTGCACACTTAGATGTTGCACTGCCTATAGTTGAGAATGATGGTTATGATATTGAGGTTATTGATCAGCGTATAGCACCTAATCTTGAGTTTGATAAAATTACAGAAAACTATTGGGCTGATCAAGGTAAGACTTGGCCTAAAGGTCATCCTGAAGAAGGTAAGCCTATTGTGCTACGTGATTATCAATATGATGTAGTTAATAAGTTTTTAGAAAATCCACAAGCACTACAAGAAGTTGCAACGGGCGCAGGGAAAACTATTACAACAGCAACACTAAGTCATTTGTGCGAACCTTACGGACGTACAATGGTAATTGTTCCTAATAAGTCGCTTGTAACGCAAACAGAAGAAGATTATGTTAACTTAGGATTAGATGTAGGTGTTTACTTTGGTGATAGAAAAGAACTTGGCAAAACACATACTATCTGTACTTGGCAAAGTCTAAACATACTTGATAAGAAAAGTAAAGACTATGAGGCAGCACTTACACTTGCAGAATTTATTGATGGTGTCAGTGCAATTATTATTGACGAAGTACATCAAGCAAAAGCAGATGTGCTTAAAAAATTACTTACAGTTAACTTCCGTAATGCTCCTATACGTTGGGGATTAACAGGTACAGTGCCTAAAGAGAAATGGGAGTTCCAAGGTATACTTGCAGGAATTGGACCTGTAATTAATAATGTATCAGCACACGACTTACAAGAAAAAGGTGTATTAGCAAATCTTGATATACAAATTTTACAAAGCAAAGACATAGAAACATTTAGAAACTATGCAGAAGAGTACACTTGGCTAGTTACAGATAGCAAACGTTTAGATTGGGTTGGAGATCATATCAACAAAATTATTAAAGACGGAAACACACTTGTACTAGTAAACAGAATTGACACAGGTAAGAAACTATTAGAAAGATTACCTGATGCAACGTTTATCAGAGGAGATGTTAAACTCGATGACAGAAAAGAACAATATGATGAAATTAAAACTAGTGATGGTAAAATCATTATCGCTACTTACGGCGTTGCCGCAGTTGGTATTAATATTCCTCGTATTTTTAACCTTGTTCTTATTGAGCCTGGCAAGTCTTTTATACGTGTTATTCAGTCAATTGGCAGAGGCATACGAAAAGCAGAGGACAAAGATTTTGTCCAGATTTGGGATATGACTTCTACTTGCAAATATGCAAAAAGACACTTAACAGAAAGAAAACGATTCTACCGCGAAGCAAAGTATCCGCATAGCGTTACAAAGGTAGACATTTAAGGAGAATAAATGAGAATACTAACACTAGATAATAAGGCATTTGATCTAAACGAATTGCCTGAAGAGGTAGAAGAAGATGCTAGATTTAGTGTGCTAGATAATAGTACACCTGCAGAACCAGACTTCTTCTTTATGCCTTTAATATTTTTAGAAAGTTTTAACAGTCCTGCTATATGTTTAAATATTGGCGGCCACGAAATACAAATGCCTTTAGATTGGTGTATGTTAGTAGGCGACAGCGAATGTTTAGCAGATCCAGAAGTTATGCCTTTAACAAGTATTAATGAAAGAGGATTCGAAGCAATGATAATGAATCCAATTAAAGGATATAGAGTAGATTTTCAACCAGTAGAAATAACAAACATATATCAAGATGTACGTTGGTTCTTTCCTAAGATGAAAAACGGACAGTTACTAACAGTACCACTGCATAATGGACACAATCCCCCGTGTGCATATTTTGTTAAAGAAATTAGTAGGCAATCAGAAATGGTTGAACTGGCCAAACTACTATAATAATTACTAATACAACCCAGGAGGTTTATGACTAGTGTTGAGGAAAGAGACGACGACAGAACGTTTGAAAATGAACAATCAATGGTAACAATACCACTAAAAGAATATGACAGGTTAAGAGAAAAACAAAAATATATTACTGATAGAAATATGATTGCAGTAGTAGATAAGATAGAAGAACTTGTTAGAGCTTTAAGAAAGCATATCGTAAGAACGGAGATAGATTAATGAAAGCAGGAAAGATTTGGGGTCAAACAGAATTGATCCACGCTAATGGTGTACTAGAGTTTCACCGTATTGAATACAAAGCAGGATTCAAATGCAGTGAACACGAACACCAATTTAAATGGAATGGCTTCTTTGTAGAATCAGGTAAGATGCTTGTACGTGTTTGGCAAGATGACCAAGGACTTGTTGATGAAACTATTCTTAATGCAGGCGACTTTACACAAGTGAAGCCTGGTAAAGTGCATCAGTTTGAAGGACTTGAAGATGGTGTAGCATTTGAATTGTATTGGGCAGAGTTCAATCACGATGACATTGTAAGACGCACTTCAGGCAGCAAGAGTAAGAAATAATGTACACAGTCGTTACAAGTTTTAACGAAAAATATTGGAACGAACTTACAAGTACAACTACCAGAGAATTAGATAAAAACTGGCATAAAGAATCAAAACTTCTCTTTTACCACGAACTACCTAAAGCAGTTACTAAAAAATCAATAGGCGGATTTTCCAATAGATGCGAATGGATTGATCTATATAAAGATTGTCCAGCACTTCCTGCGTTTGCTGAAAAATGGAAGGATCATCCTAAAGCAAATGGTGCAAAAGGATTTAAATGGGACGCTGTTAAGTTTAGTCATAAAACTTTTGCTATATGGCAAGCCTGGAGAAAAACACAAACAGGTTGGCTTGTATGGATGGATGCAGATAGTTTATTTCACAAACCATTTGACGAAAGATTCCAATCAATAGTTTTTAATAGAGATATAATTGCTGCTTATGTAGGAAGACCACACAAGTATAGCGAGTGTGGATTTATGGCATTTAATTTAGACAGACCAGAAACACATAAGTTTATGGAGCAATGGGAAGAATTATTTTTAAGCGGCGAATTTATTAACCTGCCACAGACACACGACAGTTACACATTCGATGTAATGCGTAAAAACTTTGATCCTAAATTATTTTATGATTTGAATGTTGCTAAATCAGGTAAGCACCCTATACACGCTAGTCTAGTAGGCCCTTACATTAACCATTCAAAAGGTAAAGACAAAAGTTATAAAGTTAACAAGTTTCTTTCTCGACAGGCACAGGCATCATAATACACTCTGCTTTCTTTGTAGAACGTCCTGGCAATAATTGATATCCGTGACCAAGTAAAAACTCTATTACGTGATGATTTTCTCTGCGTTTGTTTTCAAACTCAATTACAGGCAAATGTTTCATAATAGTTTTGAACGCACCTTTTATTACTGCCATTTCTGCTTGTTCGACATCAATTTTAATAAAGTCAACACTTTCAAAATCCATATCATCTAACATAAGAGTATTAACTTTTACTTTACCTGCGTGGATGCCTTCTGCTTCCCACATAGCAATTCTTTCACTAGATATTGTTGCCCAGCCTGATGAATTAATAACTCCGTCTTGCACTGGTCTTGCTGCTTCAATAAATCCTGTATGATCACTTACAGCAAATTGTAAGCATTCTACATTTTCTAAATGACGTGTATTATATTGTAAACATTCAAATGTTTCTGGTATGCATTCAAATGCATATACTTTGCTAAATCTACTTGCTAATGGTACAGTTACTAATCCTACATTTGCACCAACATCAATCATTACATCACGTTTCTTTACTTGAGGTAATCCTGCTTTTAAAATTGTATTAAGTCCGGTATATGTGCTTTCGCCTTCTTCGTTAACTTGTAGTAATCGTTTTTCATACTCTGGAAACTTCCAGTGGTTGTGCATTTTGTACATCCTATACTCCTATTTGATATGATTCTAAACAGTCTACTACGAATGTATTATTTGCAAACTCTTCAGGCGTAAATTGACTCCACGCAATATGTTCTAACCATTCAGTTCTATCAGGAAACTGTGGATTTTTAATTTGTGTAATATCATTACCCATTATCAAACTAACTGCACTATGGTCAACAGTATATGCAGGTATACCACACATAACTGCTTCTACACAAGCCATTGTGCGTTCACCTATTACAGCGTGACTTGCTGCTAAGTCTTCAAGGAATGTAGGCCAACGTGCAGGATTTTTACCTCCTGACTTTCTTCTAAATTTAATTGGTCCATCCCAGAATTCTCTTATTTGTTTTTCAATGTTTAACTTCCAGTCGCCTAACGTAACACCTGTCCTTTCAAAGATTATACCTTGCTGAGGCTCAATAACAAGAAGTGTATCGCCTCTTTTCTTCTGCCATTTTTTAATACGTGGATTAAGTGTATGTAATCTTGAACTTGGTACAGGACGCATATTTAAATTGTGCGAGCCGTTATATGTTACACGTCTAGTGTTTCTTCTTGGATTATTAACTCCCCAATAACCATAGTCTATTTCAATATGGTTATTGCCTTTTGCAATCCATTCTTTATATGGAGAACGCCAAGGCGGATGATGACAAGAAATAAGCACATAATCATTTGGAATATCTGCTACACTACTGAATTCAGTGGCGCCTTTCTTAATAAAAGGTGCAAGTATCCAATTCGATGATTTATTTTCTATAACTTCTTTACAATAAGCATACTTGATCATACTCTTATTTAACTGCATTGGATTTGTTAAAAGTTAAATAAGAGCATAAGGAGTACGTGAATGTCTATAAAAATCAGCGAAGAATATAAAGAACAATTAAAGCAGATTCATAGCGGTACAGGGAAGAAAATGGGTTGGGGATTAGAACCACCTGCCAAACTTGTAGAAACTATTAATCAATACAAACCTCAAACAATTTTGGATTATGGCTGTGGTAGTGGAGCAATGAAAGACCATATGCAAGGCTTATATCCAAACATAAAACTAAATGGTTATGATCCAGGTATGCCCGAGTATCAAACATATCCAAAAACCGTTGATTTAATTTATAGCACAGACGTATTTGAACACATTGAGCCAGCACATATAGACAGCACACTACGTTTGTTATGGCAAACTGCTCCAGTAAACTTCCACAAAATTGCTTGTTTTCCTGCAAAAAAGAAACTTCCAGATGGACGCAACGCACACCTTATAATTGAAGAACCAGAATGGTGGATTGAAAAAATTAAATCAACACTTGACAGTACTTGCAAACTTGTGTATAATAAAACAATACTAGAGTACGTAAAAAAGAGAGAACGTAAACAACTTGAGGTATTGATTATAAAGGAGTAATGTATGCTTCATAAGATAAGCGAGTTTTGTGATAAGATTGACGGTCTGAAAAAAGATGCTGATATGTTACGTGACCTAAAGTACAACCAGCCAAAGACACCAGAACGTGATCATATGATTCAAGGACTAATAGAACAGATACAGGCAGACTGTTTTATTATAAGTAGGGATAAGCAAAATTATACCAAGTCGGAGTCTTAATTGATTACCGAGAAGTACAAAAAAGTCCTCACGGACATTCACGCAAAGACAAAGTTTGGCAAAAGGCGCAAACTACCTGCAATGTTAGAAAACTACATTGCAGAAAAAAATCCTAGTAGCATTTTAGATTTTGGTTGTGGCAAAGGTAATCTTGTAGACACGTTAAAAGAGAAATATCCTAACAAAAAGATATTTGGATTTGATCCTGCTAATCCTACATATGATATACCACTACACAGTGTTGATATGATTATATCAACAGATGTACTAGAACATATTGAGCCGCACTGTCTTGCAGATACCCTACTAGAAATAAAAAACAATAGCAAATACATTTTCCATTTAATAAGTTGCGCACCTGCAAAACTAATTTTGCCCGATGGCCGTAATGCACATTTAATACAAGAATCTCCTACTTGGTGGAAAGAACAATTTGAAAATATTGGGTATACAGTAACTAATGAACAGTATCACGAGTTATCTAAATATTCAAAACAACTACAGAGAAAATTGCCAGTAAAAAATTATTACGTAATGGCAGAACAATAAAATGGTTAAAATATACGAATCACCAGACGGAGGAGAAACTGTCTTCGCACGTGACACTGAATCTGGAGAGCGTACTATAGTCCAAAAAAAAGTATATCCTGATTGGTACATTGATGATCATCAATTTAGTGAAATACAACATAAGGCAGTTAGGGGAAATAAGGCCTTGCAAAAAACACTAAAAGAGCTTAAACTGTTATATATGTTAACTAAGGATCCTGAAAATGAGTAAGCAGCCCGGATTAAAATTAAATGAAATATTAGCAGCCGTTGATTTGAACGGTAAAGAAGTGTGGGATGATCTTACAGAAGAACAACGTAAGAGTGTCGTATTCTTTACTCTTAATCGCTATATAAGCAGCGTACAAGGGTCTAGAGAAGATCAGGAGCACTTTGTACTACTAGGAAATGAACGCTTTAATAAGAACCTTTTCCTGCTGTTAAACAAGCATAACAAACTACTTTGGCAATTGGCTTGTAGTTGTGGACACGAATCCAAAAAAGTGTTTTTCCATAAATGGCTAAAACTTACTAAAACTAAAAACAAGAAAGAAGAGTTTTTGGGTACACTGTTTCCGAATATGAAAACTGAAGATATTCGCACTATGGCAGCAATTACTAGTGACAAAGAGATAAAAGAATACTGTAAAGAATTAGGTTGGGATAAGAAACAGGTCAATGCAATTAAACTTTAAATGTGAATACTGCGGCAAATCATTTGCTAAAGAGAAAACTTTGGCAGTGCATATCTGTGAGCAAAAACGTAGACATCTAAGTAAGAATGAAAAACACGTTCAACTTGCTTTGTTAACGTATCAACGTTTTTATGAAATAGCACAAGGCGGTAAAAAGAAAAGAGAGTTTGACGACTTTGCAAAAAGTCCTTACTATAATGCATTTGTAAAATTTGGTAGTTTTGTATCAAACGTAAATCCTTTAATGCCAGATAGATTTATTGAGTATGTTGTACGCAGTGGAGTAAAACTAGATCACTGGTGTAGAGATGAATTGTATGACAAGTATCTAGCAGAACTTGTTAGAATTGAACCTGCTGAAAATGCAATAAAACGTAGTTGTAGTACAATGGTAGAGTGGGCCAACGAACACAATGCAGACTGGAATCACTATTTTAGTTATTGTAATTTGAATAGAGCAACACACGATATCAAAGAAGGTAAAATTAGTCCTTGGGTATTACTTAACTGCAAAGCAGGTAAGGATATGTTACAAAAGATGAATGATGAACAGTTAGCAATTGTATCACCAATTATTGATCCTAAATTTTGGATGAAGAAATTTAAAACATTGCCAGCAGATGTAGAATTAGTTAAAGAAGTAGTTCGGGAAGGTAAAGTGTCGTGAAGACAAGAAAAATTAAAGATGGAATGGAAGTACAAGAACTTGACAAACCTGTGCAATTAAGTATACTAACAAAGTGTCCTGCTAAATGGAAAATTGTAGATATGGAAACAGGACAAGAATATATTGCTAGTGGTAACTATGAGATGTACAAACAGTGGAAAGAAGTTAAAAAGTAATGCCAGATATTGATATAGACTTTAAAGATAGAGAAAAAGCACTTGCGTTATTCAAACACGTAAGAGCAAGTCGTATCGATGATGGCGAACTAACTAAGCACAACACTGGCGTGTATATGCACGAGGTTCCAACAGATCCAAGTAAATACGTTTGTTCAATAGAACACAAAGAAGCAGAAGAACAAGGTTTATTTAAGATTGACTTCTTAAATGTTTCTTTGTATAACGATATTAAAGACGAAGCACACTTAATCAAACTAACCGAACAGGAGCCGTTATGGGAATTACTTACAGAGCCAGACTTCAGCAACAAACTATTTCACGTAGGAGAACACAGTGGAGTGCTAAAAGAGATGAAGCCACAGAGCATCGAACAGTTAGCAGCAGTACTAGCAATGATACGTCCAGCAAAGAGACATCTAGTAGGACAGAGTTGGGACAAGGTAATGCAAGAAGTGTGGACAAAGCCAAGTAGCGGTGAATACTATTTTAAAAAGTCACACGCAACAGCATATGCAGTTGCAGTAGTTGTACATATGAATTTATTATGCGAGCAGATATATGAATTGGGAAGTTGAGGATTATAGAGATAAACCACCTAAGCCTGATCTAGGTAGTTGGCCGTTCTGGCAAGTACCTATATGGTATGTACCTTACTACTTGTTAAGAGTTATATTCTGGATATTCGTACTGCCGTGGTTGTTTGGTCAAACACTTACTGCACTAGGTACACTAGTAACATTCTTGTTAGTTGACTATTGGATATATTGGTCTATGAAGAAGGCTTTCGAACAAGAGTAATTGATCTACGCTTAATTCTTTTAATAATAATATTATTTAAACTAGTAACAGGCCCGAACTGTATTTCAACATCTTTTGTAGTGTAATTACGTATAGCATACCTAAATTCTGCTATTTCGCCCTTAAGGAAAATATTAATAGGAATTTGTCTGTTTGATTCCCACCACCAAGCATCACCTAGTTCTAAAAAGCGTTTCTTTGCTGCTTCGCCCTCGATAAGTTCATAATCGTAGAAACTCGTGACATTAGTGTCTTGGTTAATAATAATGCCTACATATTCTTTGTCTGCGTGTGTTAAAACGCTGATAAATGGCATATTTTCTTTTAAGTTTTCTGTTATTCTCATCGATAAATATAGTAAAGGTTTAGTAATCACTTATGCAATTAACTACAATATATTTATACCCAAACGTAGTCGAAGCCTATACAGAATTGGCTAGTGATTACACACAGGAGAGATTTCGTATGGTCTACAGTCGCGCTTTAAAAATTTATCGTGCAACCGATAATAGAATCGATCTTCAGGTTAGGAAAGGAGATCAAAAGAAAATTAATTTAACAGGATCCACAATTGTGTTTTCGTTAGTGAGCAGAGAGGACAGTGAACTCGTCCTTAAGAAAGATGTAACTGCTGATGATGCAACACAAGGAAGATTTTATGTAACGCTTACAGAAACAGAAATGCGTGATATAGAACCAGGATTATACTCATATAGTTTTATAAAAGAAACTAGGGAAGAAGTTGTTTCAGGACAGTACAAAGTTACTTCTTCATTTCCATTATACTTAGATAGTCAGTTCGGTGCTGACGGCACAATAGAAGTAAACGGCGATGTATATGGTGAACCATACGACACTATTGAAGTTGTTACTTTTAACAAGACTGTAAACTTTGATAAAGTAACAAACAGTCGTGACGATGATCCTGCATTTGACTTACCAAGACCAAACTATGCTAGACATACTCCTATTAGCGGCTATGAGGAGTTCTTTGAAAGCAGCCAAATTGATGCACAAGGTAATCAGCAAACACCACAAAGCCTACATACTTTCCAAGTTTATGCAAATGCATATGAAGGCGAACTTAAACTACAAGGTAGTTTGGACCCAGGCGGCGTTCCAATTGATGAAAATTGGACAGATATCAAAACGTGGAATCTAACAACAGCAGATGGAAATTTTTACCATAATGTTACAGGAAAGTATAATTGGTTTAGATTTAGGCACGTACCAGCAGATAATAACACAGGAACAGTTGACAAAATACTGTATAGATAGTATACTAGCAGTATGACACTTGTACTTGACAAATTCAGAGATCTACTGCCACCTCGAGCTAAACACAGTCCTAGTGGTTGGACATCTTTTAATGCGCCTTGTTGCCATCATCGTGGACACAATGCTGATAAGCGTAAACGTGCAGGTGTAAGATTTGATACTGGAGTTGTGTACAACTGTTTTAATTGCAAGTACAGTGCAAGTTGGCAGCCTGGTAGACAAATAAGCGAAAAGTTTAAATCATTATGTAGATGGTTAGGTGCTAATGAAAGTGATATAAACACACTTATATTTGAAGCACTAAAAACAGAAAGTGCTGAGTATAAGCCAAGAGAATTACAAACAAGAGTTTCTTTTGCAGAAAAGAAATTGCCTGAACACAGTTTGCCAGTAAGCGATTGGTTAAACGTAGACTTTGCAGGCGATAGTAAACTTGAAACTAGTTTTGCAAAAGTAGTTGAATACATTTATGATAGAGGATATGATCCAGTAAGTAATAATTTTTATTGGTCTCCTACAAATGGTTACATAGATAGAGTTATTATTCCTTTTTACTATAGAGGAAAAATAGTAGGCAACACTGCACGTAAAGTACGTAGTGGACGTCCTAAATATCTAAGTGATCATCACAATCAGTTTGTATTCAATGTTGACGCACAGCAAGAGGATCAACGTTACATATTTGTAACTGAAGGTCCGTTCGATGCTATGGCGATTAATGGTGTTGCTTTACTAACAAACAATATTAGTGATCAACAGTATAGAATAATACAAGGACTCGGCCACGAGATTATTGTTATTCCTGATCAAGACGAAGCAGGAGAAAACTTGATCAAGAAAGCAATGGAATATGGCTGGAGTGTTGCTTTTCCTAACTGGGAAGCAGACGTAAAAGATGTTGCTGATGCAGTACAACGTTATGGTAAGTTGTTTGTAACAGTTGATGCTATTAAGACAGCACAAACAGGCAGCATCAAGATAAGTGTTGCTAAGAAACACTTTATCAACAAAATAAAAGAGGAAGTAGTATGAAGTGGTTAAAAAGTATTGTGGATTGGTTTAAAGATCAATATTACAAATACAAACTTCGCAAGAAGATAAAAGAAATGAAGAAGAAAGACCCCTTTATATACAAATAGGAAGGAAGGTGTAAAATGATGTCGGAATTTACAAACGGCATTTTCAACGTAATAAAAAAACTATTAGGTGGTAGCAGTGTTACTCTTGCTGTAATTTATACTGTAGGACATATCGTTATTGCTATTGCTTGTGTTACTATTATTACTGGCGCGAGTATTGAACTTGCAGCCATTGACGCATTAGTAGAACCAATTATTAACGGTTTTTGGTTTTATCTATTGCACAAAACGTGGAAACACTTTAACGACAAAAAGGTATAGTACTTGATTACTTGGGGAATATCAGCAAACAGCCACGACGGATCACTTGCAGTATTTGACAAAGACGAATTAGTTTTTGCAAGCCATACTGAAAGATTTAGTCGTGTGAAAAACGATCCTGATCTTAATAAACGTATAGTTCGCTATGCAAAGCAATGGGGAGAGCCTCATAAAGTTGTATGGTATGAAAAGCCGTTTAAGAAAACGTTAAGACAACTAATTGCTGGTCAAGGCTGGAACTTATACGAGAATGATATTAAATCATACTTACAAAGTTTCAACATTAATGCACCCTTAGAGTACAGTAACCATCACGAAAGTCACGCAGCAGGAAGTTATTATACAAGCGGTTATGATGATGCAACTATAGTTTGCATTGATAGCATTGGAGAATTTGAAACTTTTACTATTTGGGAAGGTGTAGGAAATAAACTTAAAAAAGTTTATAGTCAAGGTTACCCACACAGTATAGGTTTATTCTATAGTGCAATGACACAACGTATAGGACTTAAACCCAATGAAGATGAATATATTCTAATGGGTATGGCTGCATATGGCGATCATAAAAAATATTATGATGAGATTAAGGAACTATTTTTTAAGTTAGGACCACACTCCCATTGGACTACACCTAGTGTAAAATTTAAAGAAAATTTACATAGAGGTTGTATGTGGTGGCGCCGAGGAGAATTAGATTGGCAGCAAAAAGCAGACATTGCTGCTGCCACTCAAGAACTGTATGAAGAAATATTCTTAGACATTATAAAGCACTGTCGAGGAAAATATAAAAGCAATAATCTAGTGTTAAGTGGAGGCTGTGCATTAAACTGTGTGGCTAATCATCTTGCATATTCATATTACGACAATGTATGGATAATGCCTAACCCAGGCGATGCAGGTTCTAGTGTAGGTGCAGTACTTGCCAAAAATAAAAAACATATAGAATGGAAACACACTTACTTAGGTTACAACATAGAAGGAAAATATCCAGTTGAAAAACTTGTCAAAGAACTCAAAGAACAAGGCATTGCGGGAGTTGCTAATGGAAGGGCTGAGTTTGGCCCTAGGGCGTTTGGTAATCGTAGTCTTCTTGCTGATCCTAGGGGCAATGATATTAAGCAAAGAGTTAATAGCATTAAGCAACGGCAACAGTTTAGGCCATTCGCACCCGTGGTGCTCGAAGAGTATGCAAATAAGCATTTCAAAGGACACTACAATCAATATATGCAATTTACCTCCAAATGCTCCAATCCAAACTTGTATCCTGCCATCACCCACGTGGATGGAACAAGCAGAGTACAAACTGTTGGACCAGATGGTAGCGGTATACGAAGATTGCTAGAAGCCTGGAATGATGCTACAGGATGTCCTATGCTGTTAAATACTTCGCTGAACATCAAAGGCAAACCTATGGTAAATGATAAATTGGATGCACAAGAGTTTGCAAAAAAGTACCGAGTGAGTGTATACTAGTAATATAATTAAGGAAAGAAAAATTAATGAGTGAAGCAAAGACATATGATTTTGACGTACAGAAACTGTATCTTGAGATGATGCTTTCTGACGCAGAAACTTTTGTAAGATGCCAAGGTATCTTTGATCATACTTTGTTTGACAGAAAACTTCAAGATGCAGCCCAATTTATAAATGAGTATGCAAAGAAGTATAGTGTACTTCCAGAGTTTCATACTGTAAATGCAAGTTGTAAAACAGACTTGAAAGAAGTAGGAGAACTTAAAGATGGACATTTATCTTGGTTGATGGATGAGTTTGAAAGTTTTACTAGACACAAAGCACTTGAACGTGCAATTATTAATTCAGCAGATTTATTAGAAAAGAAAGAATATGGACAAGTAGAAATACTTGTTAAAGATGCCGTACAAATTGGACTTGCACGTGATATGGGTACAGACTATTTTGATGATCCTCGTGCTAGACTTATGGGACTGAAAGATAAGAATGGACAGGTAAGCACTGGTTGGGAAACAATGGACAGAAAACTGTTCGGTGGATTCAATAGAGGCGAACTTAATATTTTTGCAGGTGGATCTGGTGCAGGTAAGAGTTTGTTCTTAGCAAACTTAGGTGTGAACTGGGCATTGCAAGGATTGAATGTAGTTTATTTGACACTTGAACTTTCTGAACAACTTGTTAGTATGCGTATAGATAGTATGACTACAGGTATTACAACAAGAGACATTTTCAAGAACATTGATGATGTGGAAATGAAAGTTAAGATGATTGGTAAGAAAGCAGGTGCATTCCAAGTCAAGTATATGCCAAGTGGTAAAACTGCAAATGATATTAGAGCGTATTTGAAAGAATATGAAATTAAAGTAGGCAAAAAAGTAGATGTGTTACTAGTAGATTATTTAGACTTGTTGATGCCTGTAGGTAAAAGAATTAGTGCAGAGAACTTGTTTGTTAAAGACAAGTATGTGTCAGAAGAACTACGTAATCTAGCAATGGAGTTGCAATGTGTATTTGTAACTGCGGCACAGTTGAATAGAGGCGCAGTAGAAGAAGTAGAATTTGATCATTCGCATATTAGTGGTGGACTTAGTAAAATACAAACAGCAGATAATGTTATAGGTATCTTTACAAGTAGGGCAATGCGTGAACGTGGAAGATATCAATTACAACTTATGAAGACACGTTCTAGTAGTGGTGTAGGACAAAAGGTAGACTTAGAATTTAACATTGAGACTTTGAGAATTACTGATCTCGATGAAGATGAACAAGAAGCAACGAACGGTGGCAATAGAGGCACTAGTTCTATAATCGACAACATTAAACGTAAAACTGAAACGTCAGCGCCAAGCGATGATCCTACAGCAGGTGCTCCTGTTGGAAAAGTAAGAGCACAAGTCGAGTCGACCAAACTGCGTGAGATCTTAAACAATATGGGCGATGACGATGACGACATATAACGATAACACCCATACATTATATCAATGGCCTGCAGACGACCGTCCTAACAAATATCTTGACATAGACTGGCCAAAAGTACACAAAGAAGTAGGTGCTGATTGTATCAAATGGATACAGAAACAAGGCGAAAGCAAGTGCTGTTTACACTTAGAGTTGTTTGGTGAAGGCAGTAGACTAATAGTTGAATTTTTTGACCAAAAAACCAAACGTACCTTTCATTTGATGTGGTCTTAGCATACGGCATAAATACAGTATGCGCATTACAGATCTTATAAAAGAAAACTCTGAATATGTAACTATTAATAGGCGCCTCAACCCTAAACTATGGGACGATGGCCAATTAAAGCCTGAAGTTAAGAAGCAATTGTTAAAAATTGCAGAGAAGTTTGAAGAGTTTATAGGTATTGATTTAGACGTTATTGATTATACAATAACAGGGTCTAACGCAAACTATATGTGGACAGCGTATAGTGATTTAGATTTACATATAATTGTAGATGGTATGCCAGGTGAAACTGAGCGTGAATTATTCAATGCTAAAAAAGCACTATGGGCAGAAGAACATAACATTACAATTAAAAACTTACCTGTAGAATGTTATGTGCAAGGCAATGAAGAAGAACATCACTCAACAGGTGTATACAGTATAGTAGCAGATCAATGGATTGAAAAGCCTAAGAAGGTTAAACCAAATCTAAATGATGCTTCTATCAAAATCAAGAAAGACAGTTTAATGCACGATATAGAAACTGCATTACACTCAAAAGACATTACAACTTTACGCAAAACTAAAGAAAAAATTACAAAGATGCGTAAAGCAGGATTAGAAAAAGCGGGCGAATGGTCAACTGAAAATATCGTTTTCAAGGTACTGCGTAACTTAGGTATGATAGATAAGTTAGCAACAGAAATAAAAGATCTTGAAGATGAAGAATTAAGTTTAGAAAATGCCCCAGTCTTACAATAGAATACTTTGCGTAGGCGACAGTCACGCTTCAACAACATTTACACGTAAACCTTGGCCGTGTTGGCTTGAAGGTAATATAGATGTGTTAAGTGCTCCAGGTGCAGGTATAGAAATTTGTGTACACAAACTTGCACTACAATTAACAAAACAAACTTATGATTTAGTTATATTTGAAGCGCCACACAATATGCGTTTAGCAGTAGGTATGAACTACAACGAAGCAAACGATAACAGCGGCATAGAAAAAACATATCCTTGGCAGCAGCACGGTAACTTTGTAGGTGATGAGTTTGTAATGAGTTTGAATCCTAGTAATAATGTAGGTGCTATGAAAAAGTTTCACGGTAAAGACTTCGGCAAAGTAAAAGTATATAAAGATTACAACGAATGGTATTTACGATATCAAGCAGACAATAATTATGAAACTACTGTAAAATATGCTACACATTTGTTTACTGTTGAGCAATTATGTAAAGTATATAACACTAAATTAGTAACATTCTTATGGCATCCTATAGAAGGAAAACGTAACGAATTGTTCACTAGTTGGTACGACAGGTTAGAAACTATTGTACCACAAGCAGTTACTGAATGGCAAGAACACAAAGGGTGGAAAGGCAAAGAAGGACACTGCAAACACACTGTAGATGGCTATCACCTCGATGATCACGGTAGTAAGACCCTCGCCCAAGAATATCTAAAACAGTATCTTTAAAAATAAATATTACTAGCAGTTAATGGAGATTTTATATGTTAAAAGTCGTTACAGGTATCGACGATTGGGTTACAGAGATTATCAAAGACGATCCTGTTAGACCAAACCTATCTGCAGAATTTAGAGTAAATGAAAATGCAGAAATATTTGCATACTGGGAAGAAAATGGTCTAGGTGCAGTATGTTGTGTAAGATACACAGAAGGTATCCCTGAGGGTATCAATGAAATGCAAAAGACATCTTCAATTGATGCTGACACTGCTGTCTTTTATACTATCTGGAGTTACGCAAAAGGTAGTGGGCGTGAATTGATAAACGAAGCAAGTAAAGAAATCAAAGCACGGTATCCTAAAATTAAAAACTTAGTTACACTGAGTCCGCCAACTGAAATGGCAGAACGTTTTCACTTGCGCAATGGTGCTTGGAAGTATCGAGAAAACTATGACACAGTTAACTTTGCATATGAGATAGAATAGTGGAATTCATTTGGCAAATACTACTAACTGTATGTTTGAGTGGCACGTGCTTACAGCAAGATGTACAGTGGTTCGATGGTAAAACAGCAAAGCAAGATTGCTTTAAAATGTTACATACCTATAAAAAAATTCCAGTCGACGGCGATTGGGAAAGTGTAGAATATACTTGTAAGCCGATAGGCAAAGGCAAAAGAGTTTAGCCCAAAATAGGTTGACGCACACATAAATAAGTGTATAATACACTTATAAATTTTCACATACATTATGGCATATTCAGATAAAGTGGTTAAGCGTTTTGAGGACGTTCTTAACAACCCGCAGGATCACGGTGTAGGTCGCTTTGATCCTAATGACCCCAACGTGGCAACAGGAATGACAGGAGCACCAGCGTGTGGCGATGTTATGAAACTAGACCTAAAAGTAAACCCAATGACAGACGTAATAGAAGACGTTAAGTTTAAAACGTATGGTTGTGGTAGTGCAATTGCAAGTTCAACTATGTTTGTTGAAATGCTGAAAGGCTTAACAATGACACAAGCACAAGAAATAAAAGATAAAGATATTGCAGCAGCACTAGAACTACCGCCTATAAAATTACACTGTTCTGTACTTGCAGAGGATTCAATTAAGAAAGCTCTAAAAGATTGGGAACAAAAAACTGCACATCGTAAACACAATCAAAAGTGATAGAACTAGCACGTTTGGATAACGGTGAAGATGTGTATGGCACATTCGAAGAAGTAGAATCATATGCCGAACAAAAAGATACTTGGGTACAAAGATATTACGATCACGTAAATCCATCTACGGTATACAACACTTTCAAATGGGTAGGTAGAGGTATGAGTAATCCACGAAGTGTTAGTGTACCATTTGATTATCGTAAGAACAGAGCAAACGGTACGTTCAATGCTAGGGGAGTTAACTTAGATAAATGGTAAGTGCTGCACTATAACCATCATACTTAACCAAATCCATAATGTATTAAATGCTACAAGTGTTGGCAATAGTTTTTTGTAACTAGCCCAAATAAGCAACATACTTGTGAACAAAGAGATGAAATAGAGCTCCCAGATTTCAATACCAAAAATTAACCCTGGAATGATAATTGCTGCTTTGGCAATCCAAGCAATTGCTTCTATTAAATTATAATTGGTCCAATATTTCTTATCAAACCACATCTTATAACAGTCTAGAATGTTTCGCCAACCTGTTAGTGTGTATACAATTGAAGTAAGAAATACTGTGGACACTATTGCTGTCCAAACTTGTGTATCCGTCATACTGTATTTAATTTGGTTGTAATTGTTGGTTGACTATTGTGGTTAATTGTTATATATTAATAATAAGAAGTAATAACTGCTCGTAGCTCAGCCGGATAGAGCACAAGTTTGCGGAACTTGAGGCCGGAGGTTCGAATCCTCCCGAGCAGGCCAAAAACAACAACAACGAGGCAAAAATGAAAACTAAAACAGTATGGACAATAGTAGCAGTGATAACAGTAGCATTTGTTTTATTCGTAACTACTAATGAAGCACAGGCAAATGAAACACAAGACAACCCAATTATTAACACAGTAGAAACAGTTAAGGATAGGGCTATTAATAACAGAGTAACTCAATTTGTTATTGATGAAAAGAATGAGATAGTTGAGTTCCAAAAAGAAAGTTGGCAACAAGGGAAAGACCAACTTGCTAATAATAAAGAGACAATTTCCAAATTTTGGAAAGCACTAAAAGGTGCAGTAAGATTCTACACTACTACACAGTAAGTACAGTTTAAACCTTCGCTAAACACCGTCTAAAACGCATTTTAAGCGTCATACAGCGGTGTTTAGCATATACAACACCACAAACATTGCATACACTAATTAAAGCGTTTTACGTTAGGCTTATAGAATATTACGCTTGATTCCACGGAACAGCATTGCCATTGCTGTCCAAAACCAATTCTCTAGTATCCTTGTAAGCAGCACACATAATACCTCTGCCTCTACCTTTGGCAATGTATCTAGTAGGCATAATATCTCTGCCTTCGTGCTGTCTTTGAATGTGGTTTATTTTCATTCCTTTCGATTTTTTAACGGCCATTATCTTCCTTGTCCTTTATAAAATTTATGACTTCGCTTTTTATGCTTGTTCATTGAACTCATTTTACATCTTCCCTTTTTATTAGCAATGCTAGTTTTTTTAGGTGTAGACTCGTGAGCAACGAATGTCTTATGTAATTTCATAACTATCCTTGGGTTAGGTTGGTTTTAGTTATGTGAGTAGTTATCTTTTATTTGGAAGAATCACAGGTATTTGGTGCAAAAACGCAGCCTAATGCGTTTGCTATACCTTCAAAGTTAGTTGGCCCTGTACTAGACAATTCATTGTCTTGAGGTTCTACAACTTGTTCTTGTTCGTGCTGTTGTTCAATTTTTTCTATGACAGGAACTTGATTGCAGGCTTGTAGAGCAAGGAGACAGAGTAACAGCATTAAACTCAGTGCTAATCTTATTTCCCAATTCATACACGGGTATTTATTAAAATTCTACCCAACCTGTAAGTATATACTTAGTACCAGATAATGGAGGATTGCCTCTATGAGCGTGAGTGTAACTGCCTGGCCATATCACAAGATCACCTTCACGTGCAGGACAACGTACACCCTGTTTTAAGAACTCTGTTTCACCACCTTCTTCTACAGTGTTAAGATATAAACTGAACACTGCAATTCTGTTAGCGTGTTCTAAACTGTCTGCTTCATAGTGCCACTGATGGAAGCCTTGTCCTGGATCTGTGCGCTGTGTTTTTACGTGACGTATGTGCAACTGCTTGTCGCTTTCTAGCACACGATAGTATTCTGAATACTGCTGCCAACACTGCCAAAAGTAATTCAAGAACGGTGTAAACTGATTCAAATAGAAACTGTGCTTTTGTGTATAGTGTTCTGAATGATACAGTTGTGTATCTTCTACAGCAAAATTATTACGTGGCGTTGTGTTTTTTATACCTTTGTTAAATTCAAAGTGTTCAATCATTTGTTTGCACAGATCACTGGGAATAACACCTTCCCATACTGCAATGTCTTTATCAATCTTCATCTTGTCTTTCCTTTGCAAGTGGAAACTTCAGTTTGTCGTAGCGTAACTTCCAGAACCTATCTCGGTTCATTTCAAGCATCCACTGATCCTGTTCATAGCGCAGACTCCACTCATCATCTGGCATACGTGCAAGTCTTAGGAACTCTGCTTCCCATAACTTCCACCTTTTGTTTTCATCAGGCTCTCTATCATATGCATAATCAATCCAATAAGGAAGTTGAAAGCCCATATTAAGTAAATCGTTAATGATACCACAATAACCAAAGGGTAATACAAAGTGTCCTTTGATAAGTGGATCATATGTTTTTTCTGTAATACAGCGTGTTTCTCCTGCACCTACTACACTTTCTATATATGCACTAAAGTATGTGCGTTCATAGTATCTGTTGTGTATGGGCATCCATATACTGCTCAATCTCTGTTTGACTATATTAAACTGCATAGGATTGTCTTCTTGTGGCTCTAGTGGTTTGGTATGACTGCATATGCCCAGTTCGCTGTGTGCTTCACACAGTGCAACCAACTGCATACGTCTTTGCATTCTGGGATTGCCATTGCGCAGTGCATCACTGTATATGCGTACAGGTGCTAGATACTTACGTGCTACACTTTTGGTTTTTGGTATTTCTGCCAAGTCCCACATACTGTCGTGATGTGCTTGTGTCCAATGCAGTCCATTCAGTCTATCTGTTCTGTCTGTAAAGAATGCTTTGTGTCTGTTAAACATTATGTCCCAATAGATACCCTGTGTTGCTGCACTGTTACTATGCACATAGTATTCAGGTTCACACCACTCATATTCACGCAGTCTATCTTCAATATATTGATCTGTGTCTACACCTTCGCCAGTCATCCATAGACTGAACAGTGCCACACGTCCTTTGGGCTGACCGTTTCTAAAACAGATCTTGCGCCATAGACTGTGCTGTAGTTCTTGTTGAGGTCCTGGTGTATGCACCTGTATGGGTATAAGTCCTGCACGATGTACATCACGTGTTGGCTGTACCTGTTTGCGATACACAAACGGAAAGTCAAGGCCGCTGTTCCATAATCCAAAATATCCACTAATTGAAGGGCACCAGTTTCGCATACACATATTTAAATGAACACTAATTACAGAGCCCTAAAAGTGAAGGAGAACACTATGGACACCGAACTAGCACCCTTATTGGTAAGCGTATACACATTCTGTGTGGGACTGTTGATTGGATGGAGTACACCCAGAGGCACAGCTCTTAAAAGACTGCAACACACCGTATTGGAAAGACTGCGTAGGTTTTACGAATAGCGCCGGAGGCGTCAGCGATAGAGCTGCGAAGCAGTCCGCGATTTTTAGAGTGCTTACGAAGTAAGCGTAGCGATAGCGCAGCAAAACGGTAGCGATTTCTCGTGGCAGGGAACAGTTCGCTAGAGTTTCACCTAGCGTGTGCTCTACTTTGTGACCGGCGTTAAACTGTTTTGAAGTGTCTAGTATTGATCAGCGTGTTTACACCTGGAGTGTAAGTTTCAAGAATGCCAACCCATTCACGCTCTGTACGTGCAGTCTGCTTGGCTGCAATTCTATCTGCTGCTTCTTGTGCCCACTTGCGTTGGCTAGAAGTATACTTGTGTCCAGTAAGGTCTTGTCCTTTGACCTTCTGTCCAGTTGCTCTACAGTATGCCATTGGCATTAGATAAGTTTGTTTGCTCATACTAGTATTTATACCAATACGCTGCTGCGCGATAAAAAGCAAGACGTGTTGCACCAGGGCACCTTTTCTATATAGCGTATTCTTCAACGCACATAACATTACTTTGCTTGTCCGTGCTATTAAACACACTTGCTAATAATATTTAACTATACACACTAAAACAGTGCTATAATAGGTGTCTAAGAAGCAATTACAGCGTCATACACAGGGCTATTGCTTAGTGCTAGTAGTGCAACAGTGACATCACGTGCATTGTGTAATATGAGTGTGTTATGT
>Ga0255783_10000027_pt1 | contig 133046 bp, 119 predicted proteins | sample 011ome_22_FD_179981 | JGI IMG/M metagenome (GOLD analysis project Ga0255783, IMG submission 179981) | Coastal salt marsh microbial communities from the Groves Creek Marsh, Skidaway Island, Georgia - 011507BT metaG (version 2) | ecosystem: Environmental > Aquatic > Marine > Intertidal zone >... | reverse complement strand
TGTCAAAAAAGCGATAGATGCTAATGCCACCAGGAGATGAATTGAGGTTGAAGTAGGCATTCTTTGCACCCTTGAATGCAGCAGCGGAAAATGCTCTCGTTGGCATCATGTGAGTTGCTACCGCCACTGCCTTGCCTCGATTCTCCTCGATGATTTCCTCCAGCGCCGCCCAGACCCTGGACTGCATGTCCAACACCGATTCTCCGTTGGGGGGTGCTACCTCAAGTGAGCCTCTCCAGGCGCTCACCAGGTCTAGCTCATCGGTTTCGAGCTGAGCCATCTCAAGCATTTCCCAGTCGCCAAACCCGATTTCCTTCAGCCTGGCATCTGAGATAAGTTCTAGGCTGTCTTCAGCTATTGCCCTGCCGGTTTGAGTTGTTCTTCGCATCGGTGAGTGATAGACCCGTGACAGCTCGGGCAATCCAAACTCGTCTAGCAAGATAGGCAGCTGCCTGGCAGCGGCGCTGGCTTCAAAGAGACCGAGCTCGCTCAGCTCAGGATCGGTTCCGTCTCCCCCAGAAATCAGGTTCTTTTCGGTGTTGACTGTGTGGCCGTGCCTAACAACCCCAATAGTAGTCGGCTCCCGAAACTGCCTCGGAGCCCTAATTGATCGGGGCTGGATAGAGCTCAGTGACATGTTTGCCTGCTCGGTGGAGGTGAAGTCACCCTCATCCAAAGCTCGGTTCGCATTTGCGTCAGCGTTTGAATTTTGCTCTCTTGGAACCCACTCAAACTTTGCATTGAAGTTCTTCAGGAGAGCCCTTGCCTCAATTGCAAGCTCCTGCATGCCAGAGTTCTTAATTTTCCAGCGACCAGAGAGCTGTTCGACTACCAGCTTCGAATCAAGGCGAATGGTTACCTCACGGTGACTGGTTGTGCTGAGGTAGCGAAGCCCAGCGATCACGCCAGAATACTCGGCCTGGTTGTTAGTTGCTGTCCCAAGATTTTCGCCGAAATCAGCAATGGGATTTCCCGCTTCGTCGATTATGTGCACGCCGTAGGCCGCAGGCCCGGGATTTCCCCTTGAGGCGCCGTCAGCGTATAGAAATATCATGCTCTGACCAACATCGCGGAGCATTCGCTGCATGTGGCCAGCTCGTCCATAGGAACACGACTAATCTCAGCCATTGCAGTTGAATTCAGGTTCATGTTGCAAGCGCTGCAGCTTGATCCAGTCAGCCTTCCTACTGCCGCTCCACGCTGAATCTTTCTGTCAAAGAGTTCCACTAACTCAGTCGGCAATTTCGACCTGAGATCTTCTATTGCAGCCACGAGGGTGTTGTTTTCTGATCTAAGGGACTCCAACTCGGCAGTGATGTTGGCTTTTGTGTTCTGGAGGGCATCCTCGGCTTCTTTACGTTTCTCCTCCAGAGAACCAAGCTCCGCCAGAGCAACGTCTCGCTGCTCCATAAGCTCAAGTTCAGTGTCCTCGAGACTGCTCTTGCGATTATTGAGCGAGGCAATCTCGTGCTCTATGCCTGCAATGTCCTTTGGGTTTGAGGACTGATTCATGCGCTCAATGTCTTTCTGAAGTCGCTTTTCGACCAGTTCGACATCTGACTCGAGTCTTTTGATGTCTCGCTCGACATCTTCTACACGACTTCGTTGCTCACTTAGGCTCCCGGTGATTTCAGCCAACTGAGCTCGAGCCTCCTCGATGTCAGAGGACGAAGATAGTTCTTTTGCCTTGAGGACCACTGAGCGCTGGGCGAAAACCTTGGTCTGAAGCTCAAGGAGTGTCTCTAGCTCTTCCACGGAGGCTTTCACTGCATCACCGCAAAGTCCCAAGGATCAGTCCGTATTTCACTCACTACAAACTCGACATCTGAGTGCAGTTTTGAAAGCTGCATAGCCGCCGATTCCAACCAGATTGACTCCGCTGCCCAGTGTGAGATGTCCATCAGAGCTGGACCGTCAACCAATTGAGATAGCTCCATGAAGTCCTGCGATGGATGGTGTCGGAGATCGCTAGTGATAAACACATCTGCTTTCGATTCGAGAGCCTGGGCTAAAAACCCATCTCCAGCCCCACCAATAAGGGCAACTCGATTGACGATGCGCTCCGGGTCCCCAGCAACTTTCAGTCCCTGTGCGACCGGTGGCAATACCTTGGCAACGTGCCTTGCAAAATCTACGAGCTTCTGGCTCGAAACAGTGCCGATGCAGCCATGGCTAGTGGCCGGATCTAAAGGTGAGATGTCTGTAAGGCCCAACGCCGCCGAAAGCGACTGTGATACGCCACCGCTTGCAACATCAGCGTTGGTGTGGGCGGCAAATATTGCCAAGCCTCCGCGGACTGCACTTGTTATGAGGTTCCCCTTGGCAGTCAGCTCCCCTAATTCATGAACAGGTCGTAGCAACATCGGGTGGTGGGTCAGAAGCAGCTGGGCTCCCGATGCGATTGCCTCGTCGACAACTTCGGCTGTGATGTCAACGCTAAGCAGCACCTTCGAAACCTCATTGGCCGGATGCCCCAGCATCAGGCCGACGCGATCCCAGTCCTCGGCGGTGGATGCTGGCCAGAGCTCCTCGAAGCTTTGCACTAAGTGAGAGAGAGCTGTCATAGGTAAAGCAAACCAGAAAAATCTGGTTTGGATTTGTTTTTGTTCGAAGTGGGCCCTACCGGGCTCGAACCGATGACATCCACGGTGTAAACGTGGCGCTCTACCAACTGAGCTAAAGGCCCGCCCGAAATACTACTACAGATAATGATCTAGAGAAGTTCTAGTGCACTGCGGTAGCTGGCCATATCTCTTGCCTCTCCAGGAGAGGTCGTGAACTTTGCGACCACGATTTGGTCGTGGTTTATGACGAAAGTGGCTCGAGTTCCGTGACCTCGCTCATCCAAGAAGGCTTCATAGAGTTTCGTAACCTCTCCATGTGGCCAGAAGTCTGCAAGCAACTGGAACTCATAACTCTCAGCCTCGGCAAAGGCGGCCTGGGTGAATTTGCTGTCCACGCTGATTCCAACGAGCTCAACCTTGGCGTCTTTGAACATGTCGAGGTTGTCTCTGAGTTCGCACATCTCGCCCGTACAGGTTCCACTGAATGAAAGCGGATAAAACACCAATACAACTGGCTTGCCCTTGTACTCACTTAGCATGAACTCTTCGCCGTGCTGGTTCGAAAGTGCGAAATCGGGCGCGATGTCTCCTACTGATACAGCCATGTGAGCTCCTTATGTCGAGACTTAGGACTATAGCTAAACAAATAAACGAATACCTGAATAGACTTTAGTCGCCCACAAAATGGGAACTTTTAGTAAACAGCCACGAAAAGAGGCTTACGCGGTGTCAATCAATAACCAAGATGCTTTCGCTGTCAACAATCCTGACAGGGACCCACAGGAGACAGCCGAGTGGCTTGAATCACTTGACGCCCTAGCCAAAAACCATGGTCGCGGTCGAGCCCGCGAAATCATGCTGAACCTGCTCAGGCGTTCGCACGAGCTGCAGCTAAATGTGCCTCTGGTGCCAACGACGGACTACATCAACACCATTAGCCCTGAGGACGAGCCAGAGTTTCCCGGCGATGAGCAGATTGAGCGAACTTACCGCGCGTGGATGCGGTGGAACGCTGCCATCATGGTGCACAGGGCGCAACGCCCCGGCATCGCCGTTGGTGGGCACATCTCATCCTTCGCCTCAAGCGCTTCGCTCTACGAGGTTGGCTTCAACCACTTTTTCAAGGGGCACGACCACCCAGACGGCTCTGACCAGATTTATATTCAGGGTCACGCCTCTCCAGGACCTTACGCCAGAGCTTTTCTAGAGGGAAGGCTTACCGAGGCCGAAATGGACTCCTTCCGTCAGGAAAAGTCGAGAGCGGGTAGAGGCCTTCCCTCCTACCCGCACCCTCGCCTTATGCCGGACTTTTGGCAGTTCCCAACGGTATCGATGGGCCTCGGGCCGATAAGTGCCATCTACCAAGCGCAGTTCAATCGCTACCTCATGGCAAGAGGCTTCAAGGACACCTCCAAGCAGCATGTCTGGGCCTTCCTTGGTGATGGAGAGCTGGATGAGGTGGAGAGTCGCGGAGCGCTTCAGCTTGCCGCTAATGACGGACTGGACAATCTCACCTTTGTTGTAAACGCAAACCTCCAGCGCCTGGACGGCCCGGTTCGTGGAAACGGCAAGATCATCCAGGAGCTTGAAAGCTTCTTCCGCGGAGCTGGCTGGAATGTCATCAAGGTCATCTGGGGTAGAGAGTGGGATGCCCTGCTATCCAAGGATCATGATGGAGCTCTAGTCGATCTGATGAACAAGACCCCGGATGGTGACTATCAGACCTACAAGACCGAGAATGGGGCGTTTGTTCGGGAGAATTTCTTCGCACGCGACCCTAGGACCGCGCAACTGGTTGCCGACATGAGTGACGACCAGATCTGGTCTTTGAAGCGCGGAGGCCATGACTACAACAAGATCTACGCCGCCTACCAAGCTGCTACAAGCCACAAGGGACAGCCGACGGTAATCATTGCCAAGACAATCAAGGGCTACGGCCTTGGCAAGAGCTTCGAGGGTCGAAATGCGACCCACCAAATGAAGAAGCTAAAACTTGACGACCTGAAGCAGTTCAGAGATGAGATGAGGGTTCCAATCTCTGATGCCCAGCTTGAGGCAGACCCCTACATGCCTCCTTACTACGTGCCCGACAGCTCCTCGACAGAGCTTCAATACATGCACGAGCGAAGAAAGCAGCTTGGCGGCTACCTTCCAGAGCGTAGAAGCAAATACGTTGACTTCAAACTCCCAGAGGACAGCGCTTACGACGTTCCACGCAAGGGTTCGGGCAACCAGGAGGTTGCCACCACGATGGCCTTTGTGAGGATGCTCAAAGACCTACTCCGATCAGAGGGCACCGGTGAGCGCATTCAGATGATCATTCCGGATGAGGCAAGGACCTTTGGAATGGACGCCTTCTTCCCGACCTCGAAGATTTACAACCCAAATGGCATGAAATACATCTCGGTGGACAGGGAGCTACTCCTGAACTACAAAGAGAGTGAGGCCGGTCAGATTCTTCACACCGGCATCAACGAGGCGGGATCGGTTGCAGCCTTCACCGCATCAGGCTCCTCGTATTCAACTCACGGCCAGCCCATTATTCCGATCTATGTTTTCTATTCGATGTTTGGTTTCCAACGCACTGCTGACTCGCTATGGCTCGCGGGCGACCAGATGGTCAGGGGATTCCTAATTGGTGCCACTGCCGGTAGAACGACACTTACCGGTGAGGGCCTGCAGCATGCTGATGGCCACTCTCCAATAATTGCCTACACAAACCCAGCAGTGATTAGCTACGATGCTGCCTACGGATATGAGATTGCTCACATCGTCAAGGCTGGATTTGAGCGGATGTATGGAGGCAAGCATGAGGATCCGAACGTCATGTATTACCTCACCGTTTACAACGAGCCAATGCTGCAGCCCGCGGAGCCAGAGAACCTAGACGTCGATGGTGTGCTTAGGGGTATCTACAAGCTCAGTGGCTCGACTGAGGCTGGGCACAGGGTAAACCTGTTAGCCTCTGGCGTCGCAGTCCCCTGGGCCATCGAGGCCCAGCAGCTACTTGCCGAGTACGGGGTTGCCGCGGACATCTGGTCGGTAACAAGCTGGGGAGAGCTGCGAAAGGACGGTTTGAAAGCCGATGAGCAGCGCTTTCTGTACCCCGATCAGGATGCTCCGATGCCATACCTAACCCAAAAGCTCGCAGACGCCGAGGGTCCATTCCTAGGGGTGAGCGACTACACCCACTCGCTGCCAGACATGATTCGTCCTTGGGTTCCTGGGGACTTTGCAACCCTTGGTGCCGACGGCTTTGGCTTCTCGGACACAAGGCCTGCAGCAAGGCGCTTCTTCAAGATTGATGGCCCCTCTATCGCCGTGAGGGCGCTAGAGCAATTGGTGGCTCAAGGCAAGCTAGATGCAAGCATCCCGCAACAGGCGATCGATAAGTTTAAGCTTCACGATGTCTCTGCGGGCACCAGCGGATCGGCCGGTGGTGACGCCTAAGCACCTTCCATGGCTTAGATCCATTGCTGGTGACCTGGCAACGGCAACACTCACTCGTCTTGAGGAAACACTCCCCTGGTATTCGCAGATGCCCCCGGCGCGGAGGGCAGCGGTGGGTTCGGTTGCGCAAAGTGGCATCACAAGCTTCATCCAGTGGTATGAAGATCCAGGTTCACAGCCTTGGGTAGCGGCGGATGTTTTTGCCGGTGCCCCCAGAGAGCTGCTTAGATCCATCTCCCTCCAAGAGACGCTACAACTAATCCACATAGTCGTAGAGATGGTGGAGGAGAGAATGGTCTCAGAGCATCCGGATTTGAGAGAGGCTGTGCTTCGATACTCAAGAGACATTGCCTTTAGTGCCGCTGACGTCTATGCCCGCGCGGCAGAGGCGAGAGGTCTTTGGGATGCACGTCTAGAGGCACTCGTGGTGGACAGCATCATCAGCGGCGAGACGTCTCAGGAAATTAACTCTCGAGTCGCTGCGCTTGGTTGGCGAGCCGATGGGCAGGTTGCGGTGCTTCTTGGAACCACTCCCGAGACACCAGATCCAGACAACATGCGCAAGATTGCGCGCAAGTCTCAAGCTGATGTTTTACTGGGTATTCAAGGCCGCAGACAAGTGGCAGTAATTGGGTTGCCCGAGATTGTCAGTAAACCGGCCACGGCAATTATCAAATTGGCAGAGGCTCTAAGCGAAAGCTTCGGCGCTGGGCCACTCATTCTTGGCCCAGTTGTCAACACTGTCTCTGACGCACCCAGGTCTGCAAAGGCTGCGCTATCGGCAAACTCAGTTTCTGCAAGCCGTGAAGTTAATTCAAGACCGATGCAGGCGGACGACCTGCTACCGGAAAGAGCGCTGGCAGGTGATTTGCTGGCCAAGCAAACTCTGATTGCAAACTATTACCTACCTTTGGCCGAGAATTCGCGGGAGCTATTGAACACTCTGAAAAACTATTTTGAGAATGGCGGATCCCTTGAGGCAACCTCAAAGGCCCTCTACCTTCATGCAAATACCGTTAGGTACCGACTAAAGAGGATTCAAGAACTGCTCGGTGAAGACATGACCCACCCCCGCACCAGTTTCGTGGCTCAAGTAGCGCTTTCTTTGGGCCTAATTAGCGATGCCGAAAACGGAATAAGGAGAGATTGATGCTCGTAATTGCGTGTCCGGGTCAAGGCTCACAGACCCCAGGCTTTCTCCTCCCCTGGCTTGAGGCCTATCCGCAACTGGAGGGCAATCTCGCGTCCCTGGGTGAGGCATGTGGTGCCGACCTTGTCCGTCTAGGCACCTCCGCAGAGGAAGACGAGATTAAGGACACCGCAAACGCTCAGAGGTTGATAGTCGGGAGCGCTCTTGGGGTCTTCCGAACAGTTTTTGCAGGGGAGAAAGTTGACGGCGTGCTCGGTCACTCTGTCGGCGAGTATGCGGCAGCAGCGATAGCTGGAGTAATTGGCGACCACGAGGCAATGCAGCTCGTGGCTAGACGTGCCGATGCCATGGCAGAAGCGGCAGCCAAGACGCCAACTTCAATGGCCGCGGTTTTAGGCGGCGAAGAGAATGAGGTGCTCTCAGCGATTGAGCAGTTTGAACTTGAGCCGGCGAATTTCAATGGTTCCGGTCAGATTGTCGCGGCCGGAGCGAAATCGGCTATTCAGAGGCTGGTAGAGAGCCCTCCGGACAAATCCAGGGTGATTGAGCTAAAGGTCGCGGGAGCGTTCCACACCAGCTTTATGGAGTCCGCGAAGCAGTCGGTAGCTCAGCTGGCCGAGAGCTTCTCCCCAGTGGACCCGAAGATCAATCTTTGGTCAAATGTTGACGGAGGCCCCGTGCGGGACGGAAGCGCATTCCTAACTTCCCTGGTGAGCCAGATCTCAAACCCAGTTCGCTGGGATAAGTGCATGACATCACTTAGCGGTTTGGGTGCCACGGTCATCGAGCTTCCACCAGCTGGAGCTCTTGCGGGACTTTTGAAAAGAGGGATTTTGGATGCGACTGCGATAGCCTTGAAAGCTCCTGCCGATATTGAGAAAGTGCCTGTCTTTTGAAGAGCCTGAAGCAAAACGAACCAGTCCAGTACTCAAGGATTTACTCTCTTGGCGCCTCCAGAGGAAGCTCGCAGGTAACCAACGATGAAATCGCTGGCCCAATTGAGTCTTCCGATGAGTGGATAAGGCAGCGCACTGGAATTGTGACGCGTATGCGAGCACCTGAGGATCAAAGCCTCATGGACTTAGCTGTTGAGGCCTCTAACGAGGCAATCTCAAAATCTGGCATTGATCCAAGTGAGATTGACGCAGTAATTCTCGCCACAATTAGCTTTCCCTATGCCACCCCGTCGGGGGCCACCATGCTAGCGGCTGAGGTGGGAGCCAACGATGCTGCGGCCTATGACATCAGTGCAGCATGTGCTGGCTACTGCTATGGAATTGCCCAGGCAGATGCCTTGATTCGCTCCGGTAACTCAAAATACGTTCTGGTTGTTGGAGGAGAGAAGCTCTCGGACTTTATCTCGCCAACAGACCGTTCAATAAGCTTCCTGCTTGGAGATGGAGCGGGAGCTGCAATTGTCGGACCAAGTGACCACCCCGGTATCTCTAAGACAGTCTGGGGATCTGATGGCACCAACTGGGACAAGGTTGGAATGACAGGTTCCATGCTTGACTTCCGCGATGGTAAGACAGAGTGGCCCACTCTGGTTCAGGAGGGACAATCAGTTTTTCGCTGGGCAGTTTGGGAAATGGTCAAAGTCGCGAAGGATGCTCTGGAGGCCTCCGGACTGGAGCCGGAAGATCTCTCCGCTCTAGTGACCCACCAGGCAAACGTGCGGATAATCGATGAATTTGCGAAGCAACTGGGGCTCCCAGACACAGTCATTGTCGCAAAGGACATAGTCGAAACCGGCAATACCTCCGCGGCATCAATACCGCTTGCTATGCACCGATTATTGGCAGAAGGCAAGGTCAAATCCGGCGGATTTGCCCTGCAAATAGGTTTTGGCGCAGGGCTTGCCTATGCGGCTCAAGTTGTAGAACTCCCATAAAATAAAGCGATAAACAACGAACCAATTAGGAGAAAATCATGGCTCTATCTGAACAGGATGTACTTGCAGGACTTGCAGAGCTGGTGAACGATGAGACTGGCATTGCCGCAGATGCAGTTCAGATGGAGAAATCCTTCACCGACGATCTAGACATCGACTCAATCTCAATGATGACGATCGTTGTCAATGCCGAGGACAAGTTCGGAGTCAAGATTCCAGACGAGGAAGTCAAAAACCTCATCACCGTGGCTGACGCGGTCAACTTCATTACTTCAAACCAGGGATAGCCTTGCGCAGAGTTGTCGTTACTGGGATTGGGGCAACCACTCCACTAGCTGGCAACGCTACTGAAAGCTGGAAATCCCTGCTCGAAGGCAAATCGGGTATCTCCACCCTCGAGCAAGAATGGGTCGCGAGACACGAGCTTCCTGTGACATTTGCGGCTCAAGCCAAAGTCTTGGCCTCCGAGGTTCTCACGCCGCAGCAGGCCAAACGCCTCGACCCCTCATCCCAATTCGCCCTAATTTCAGCCAGGGAGGCGTGGACCGATGCTGGTGAGCCTGAGGTAGAACCTGAGAGACTCGCGGTTGATTTTGCGACCGGAATTGGTGGGGTCTGGACGTTGCTCGATGCGTATGACTCCCTCAATGAGCGCGGGCCAAGAAGAGTCCTCCCCATGACCGTTCCGATGCTTATGCCAAATGGGCCGGCCGCAGCGGTAGGTATGGCACTCGGTGCTCGCGCTGGCGTTAGAACAGCCGTTTCGGCCTGTGCCTCTGGCAACGAGTCAATTGCCAATGCCTTCCACAGAATCCAGTTGGGCGAAGCCGATGTAGTAGTTGCAGGTGGAGCAGAGGCTGCAATCCACCCACTGCCCATCTCCGCCTTTGCCGCAATGCAGGCTCTGAGCAAGCGCAACGATGACCCTCAAGCGGCCTCTCGGCCCTATGACGTTGGACGCGACGGCTTTGTAATGGGAGAAGGTGCAGGCGCACTAGTTCTCGAAGAATACGAAAGCGCTAAAGCGCGTGGTGCAAAGATCTACTGCGAAATAGTGGGCGGATCTGTTACATCCGACTCTTATCACATCACCGCTCCCGACCCAGAAGGATCAGGGGCTGCAAGAGCAATGCTTGCCGCTTTGGAACAGGCAGATGCAAAGCCTGAAGATGTTGAGCACGTCAATGCCCACGCAACCTCAACGCCGGTGGGAGACATTGCCGAATACACAGCTCTTGAGAGAGTTTTTGGATCTCACACCCAAAACTTAGTTGTCACAGCTACAAAGAGCTCGACAGGTCACCTTCTTGGCGGTGCCGGTGCTGTTGAGGCCGTCTTCACAATTCTCGCCCTTAGGGAGCAGACTTCTCCAGGCACCTTGAATCTTGAGGATCAAGACCCAGCTATCCCGCTCAATGTCCCAAGGAAACCGCACGCACTATCTAGAAGAGACGCCGTTGCGATCAGCAATAGCTTCGGCTTTGGCGGACATAACGCCGTCCTCGCCTTCAGAAACGTTTAGACCGCTCTAGGTAGCTGCCTAACCCTGGAGCTAGCAATGCGATAGGGCTCAAGCAAGTCGAGCCAGGCGGTTCCCGTTTCAACCCTCAAGAGCCTCTCAAGCTCTTTGTGGTTACCCTCAGCCTCACGAATAAGTCGTTCAAGCTGTCCTATTCGTATGACAATCTCCCCGCTCAGGTCAAGTGCGAGGCGCTTTAGGCCAAGACCTGGGTGGCCGACTAGGAGGCAGGGCTCATGGGAGTTCTGGTAAATCTCGAACACAATGCCCAGTTTGCTCAGGAGAGATCCCAACTGAGCCACCTCTCCGTCCGAAAGCGAGGCCTGGAACTTAGTTTGAAAGGTGCCTGGAGTGTGGGGCTGCGGCTTCCAATTGGGGCAAATCTCATGCTGGGAGAGAAAGTTCTGGACGCGAAAGGTTGCGCTCTTAGGTGCGCAAAGCAACCATATGTCTGTTACAGACATCACTACCTCCGATCCAGAGTCGTCTTCCCCTACGTTCTGAATCGGTGAAAAGAGGCTAGTTCAGTTCAAAGCCGATTGTCAAAAGCTATCTCGCGCCTGCTCCTGCTCAGTAACCTCGCGAATATCGCTCAGTCGCCTCAGGCTCGAAAGAGGGTTTGACATTCTGAAGTTGCCCTTGAATTTCTCTCGGTTTTTATCCATAAAGCTCCAATAACCGGCAGTAAAGGGGCAGGCATCTTCGCCGAGCCTTTTCTTGGGGTCAAATGGGCAATCGCCGCAGTAGTTACTCATCCTGTTGATGTAGGCACCCCCAGCGGCATAAGGCTTTGTAGACATCGATCCCCCATCCGCGTAGAGGGTCATGCCAATCACATTTGCTGGCATAACCCAGGGAGTGCCGTCAACGAATGCATCAACGAACCAATCGTTGGTCTGCCTTGGATCATAGCCGCGTTGCAGCGAATGATTACCAAGGATCATGAGTCTCTGAATGTGGTGTGCCCATCCGTAATCGCGAACCTTAGCCACGGCGTCGCTCAGGCACTTGGCACTGACTTTTTCTGGTTGCAGTTCTGAGAGCCATTCGGGAAGGGCCTCGTCGGCATGTAGATGGTTCTGGCTGACATACTCCTCGCCAAAGTGCCAGTAGAGGTGAAAGACATAGTCTCTCCAGCCAACGATCTGTCTGATGAAGCCCTCAACGCTGGGTAGTCTCGCCTTACCTTCACGGTAGGCCAGCTCTGCCCTTCGAGCCACCTCGATCGGGTCGAGAAGTCCTAGGTTCATGGGCACTGACAGAAGGGAATGCGACATTGTCCAGTCCCTTTGATCCATGGCGTCCTCATAGGGCCCGAAAAGATCCAGCCTGTGGTCGATGAAGTGCTCGAGGGCTGCCTTAGCCTCGGTCTCGGAAGCCGCAAACTGCCTCGGGCCATCTACTCCCAAGAACTTCACGCCTGAGTGCTCGAGATCATCCAGTGTTGCCCTAACTTCTGCGTCCAGCTCGTCTTCCTTTGGCACCCAATGTCCCTGGACTTCAAGTTTTTCCTTGGGAGGTGGCAGGCGGTTTTCTGCATCAAAATTCCAGGCACCGCCGGCAGGGCTTTCTCCGTCCATCAACAAATTGAGTCTCCTGCGTGACTGACGGTAGAAATCCTCTAGCTTTAGTTTCTTCCCTGCCGAGTAGCTTTGCCATTCGGCGTCACTTGAGCAAAAGCCCCTGGTTGGCGAAAGCTCAATGTCCAAGGACTGCGCAAGACTCAGCATTGTCCGCGTCGAGGGTTTGATTGCGCGAGAAAGGCAGGAAACCTTCGAAATATCCCTGTAATTATCGAGGCTCAGTAGCGTGACCCTGTCATCCTTGGCCCGACTCCGCAGAGCGTAAAGAATCAAATGCGCCTTTTGCCGGTGATATGGGCGCTTACGGAACTGAGAGAGAACCTCTGGAAGAAGAATCTCGCCACCGAGGTCAAAATGTGACCCGAGTTGGTCCGGAAATAACAGCTGCAATGGGCCACCACCTATACACTTCAGACAACCATCATGAGCAAGCTTTACTTCCGCTACGGGGCGATGAACTCAGGCAAGAGCACCGCCCTATTGCAGGCCGCCTACAACTACGAAGAGCGCTCTCAATATGTCCTGCTTGCGAAACCCGCCGTTGACTCCAAGGGTGACCGCAACGTGGTTAGCCGCCTCGGCGTAACTCGGGAAGTTGACTTCCTCGTGGAGCCAGCTGATGACCTTCGGGAGCTCTTTCAGCAGCACTCGGTTGATTTTGAGTCGCGAAACTCACAGCCAATTGCCTGCCTGCTATTGGACGAGGCGCAGTTTTTAACTCCTGACCAGGTCGATCAAGCCCTTGAGATTGCAGTACTTGATTCGGTCCCTGTGCTCGCCTACGGCATCAGAACCGACTTTCAGACCAAGTCATTTCCTGGTTCCCGCAGGCTCCTTGAGATTGCCCACAGCCTTGAGGAGCTAAAGACCATTTGCCGATGCGGTAGGAAGGCGATGTTCAATGGTCGGAAGCTCAACGGGCAGTTCACTTTCGATGGTGAGCAGGTGGCAATTGATGGGGACAAGGTCACCTACGAGTCTCTATGCGCGACGTGCTACTTGGAGAAGCTCAAGGCTCACTAGATCTGCTCTGTTTACCGCAAGGTGCAGTTAATGTAACGATGCCGTTACCTATACCCAAGGCAAGCTCCAGCGGTCTAACTTTGAGTAAAGCGTCTAGTCACTTCAGACCGAAGGGAAAGAACGCAAAAGTTCCTAGCCCAGATTCTCTAGTACTGGAAGTCCGCCATGATCACTTGGGCAACAACCTCTGACCAATGCCATGAGGTGTCCTTGATTCTGACTCGGCAATTGTGGGGCGTGCGGGACTTGAACCCGCGACCGACGGATTATGAGTCCGCTGCTCTAACCAGCTGAGCTAACGCCCCCAGCCTGCACACGAGTTTACTCGTGTGCAGAGGTGTTTCTTTGAAGCCCTAGAGCAGGTTAGGTATCTTCTGCTCCGCTGCGAGGTTTGCCCTTCGGAATACGAGGGTCACACCCGTAGAAATCAAGACTATGAACAACGAGTAGAGCGCAGGCACCAAAAGGATCTGATCAATACCTGGGTTATCGATGTAGACAGCAATGATTACGGCAATCGCCAGAGGGCCGTTGTTGATGCCAGTCTCAAGGGCGACTGTACGAGCATTCATTGGGTGCATCTTAAACAGCTTCGTTAGATAGTAGGCGGCAGTAATGCCAACCAGACCCATGCCGATGGCGACCGCGTAAGTTGGCCACTCGGTGGTCATGAGCAGCTGCCAGTTACGTGGCACCCAAATGATGATCAAAAACGGAATGAACAGCAGTCCAAGCGCGCCACCGATTAGCTCCAAAACAGCTCCGATGTTAGCGCTCAGCCTCCGAAGGAGCATTCCGAGGGCAACCGGCACGATGAGGCCGAAGATAACCAATGCCAACTCGCTGAACTCGATACTTAGTGACTCATCGAGCCCTAAGAAGTTTGAGTAAATGAATAGTGCAGCTGGAGTCATGATGAATGCCCAAAGGGTTGAGTTCACCGTCATGGTGACGCTCAGTGCCAGGTTCCCTTTGGAGAAGTAGGTAAAGAGGTTTGACGTGGTACCTGCCGGCACGCTACCCATGATCAAAGCTCCGAGTGCGACAAGCATGATGCCCTCTACAGACGAGAACGGCAGCAGTACCGAGATGATTAGCAGGTAGGTCACCAGTGGCATGATGCCGAACTGAGTTACCCAGCCAATGATGAGCCCCCACGGGCGCCTCAGGGCCAGCCCAAAGTCCTTTGGTGTGAGTCCAGCTCCCAAGCCAAACATGATTGTTACAACGAAGATGCGAAGAAGTAGCTCCTCAAATTCGTTGACAACGGTTGCCGCATTTGCTTCTTCGGCTGCCAGGATCATCAGTTCTCTCATGGCTATGCTCCCTTGCTTGAGTCGCTAGATGAGGGCGCGGTGGCGAGTGCCCCGTCCCTTAGTTCTCTGCGGAGAATCTTGCCGATAGGGCTCTTGGGTAGCTCGTCCACAAAAGTCACCATTGAAGGAACCTTGTAAGCAGCCATGTGCTCCCGACAGTAGGCAATGATTTCATCCCTGGACGGCTCCTGGAGAGAGGAGACGACGAAGGCCGCAACTTTCTCGCCACTTTTCTCGTCGGGAATTCCAATAACTCCGACTTCGGTGACACCATCCATGGCAGCGATTGTCTCTTCGATTTGGTTCGGGTATACGTTGAAACCGCTAACCAAGATCATGTCCTTCTTGCGGTCGACGATGGTGAAGTATCCGTCCTCGTCCATCTCCCCGATATCTCCGGTGTGAAGCCAGCCATCGACGAGGGTGGAATTTGTCTCATCCTCTCGTTGCCAATATCCCTTCATAATCTGAGGACCCTTGGCCACGAGCTCTCCAGCTTCGCCCTGCTTTACTGGCTTTCCGCTCTCGTCCACACATCGCATTAGCGTCGAAGGAACTGGGATACCAATCGAGCCAACCTTCACCTTTCCGCCAAGAGGGTTGAAGGAGATGACTGGCGAAGACTCCGTAAGGCCGTAACCCTCAACAATTGGGGTTCCGGTGACCTCTTGCCACCTCGCAGCTACCGATTCGTGCAGCGCCATGCCGCCTGCAGCGGAGGCAACGAGATGCTTGGGAGGTCGATCTGTGAACCAGCGCTCGTTCAACAGCGCATTGAACAAAGTGTTCACCCCGCTCAGCCAGGTCACCTTGTAGTTCTCGAATGCGCGCTTGAGGTTTGATGGGGGTCTTGGGGATGGGACAAGTATGTTTCTCGCGCCCACGTAGTAGAAGCCCAGCAAGTTAACCGTGAAGGCGAAGATGTGATATAGCGGGAGGGCTGTCAGGACGATCTCTTTGCCCTCCTGGATGTACTTGCCATTCATCTGCAGCATCTGAATCGTGTTGGAAACCAGATTGCCGTGGGTCAACATCGCACCCTTTGAGACTCCTGTGGTTCCCCCCGTGTACTGCAAGGCTGCAAGTGAGTCTCTACCAATACCTTCTAGGTAGTTCTTGCCGGAGGCCTTTGTCTTGCCTGCAGCTAGAGCGTCTTTGAATAGAGTGTGGGAGACCTCAACTGGAGGCAGCGATCTGCTCCAGTAGCGCTGAACCCCCCTGATGACCTTGCCCACGACTGCTGGGAAAAACTCTGAGATCTTGACCGTCACCACAGTCTCTATGTTCGTCTTACCAATTACCTCGGGAAGGCGGTCGGCGAACATGTCGATTACAACGAGAGCTTTGGCGCCAGAATCACGGAACTGGTGGACCATCTCGGGAGCTGTGTAAAGAGGGTTGGTATTCACAATTACGCAACCAGCCTTAAGGATGCCAAAGGCCACAACTGGATAACTCAAACAGTTAGGCATTTGGACAGCGACCCTGTCACCTTGTGCCAACCCCAGCTCTTCACGAAGGTAGGCCGCGAAATGATCAGAGAGTTCGTCTACCTTTTCGTAGGTCAGCGTGCCATTCATTCCATTGGGCATAACCTGCGTGAAAGCCTTTTGACTGGAGTACTTCTTCGAAGCTTCGCCCATAAGTGAGGGCAGGTGATGGTGAGGAATCTCAGGTAGTTCTTTGGCCACTTCTTGTGGGTAGTGGTCAAGCCAGATTGCGTCGGTCATGGACTCTCCTTCGTCGACTCAATAACGCCGACGAAGCGCCGGCGTTGGAGTCTTCTATGAAGATAATAGGCAGAAAACAGCACGCACATTTGAGAAAGTTGGTTTTTCTCCTACGTGTGGCTTGCGACGACTAGCGGTCCCGCCTTTTTCTGAATTTCTTAGCCTGTCTCTTAACCTCGGCGCGTAGCTCACCGATCTGGCCCATGACGCCCTCTCGGACGTCAGATAACCTCTCACGAGCCTCTTGCCCAAGGTCTTCTGCTCGTCGGCGCAGCCCTAGGGCGTCCTCTCTCCAATCTTGAAGTCGAGCGCGAACTGAGTCATTTAGGCGTCCAATTGGCAACATGTATGAGGGGCGGTTGTCGTCTGTCGTTGGCACAGCTTCTCCAACTCCCTGGTAGAGGTCTTCGAAGATCTTGAGCGTGCGCTCAATGTCGTGTGACCGAATGAGGTGCAACGAATTCTCGCTAAGTCTCGCAAGCTCCGCCTCATCTGCTGTCAGAACTCTTCTGAGCCTGTCAGCAAGCCGGTCCACATCTCCCGGAGGAAAGAGGTAACCGTTGTCCCCGTCGTGAACCAGGTGAGGCAGAGCCATGGCATCAGCCCCAATCACCGGGCGACCGCTAGCCATCGCCTCCATGGTTGCTATTGACTGCAGCTCTGCGATCGACGGCATCACAAAGACTGTGCAGCGCTCGTAGATCCCAGGGAGCTCCTGATCACTCACGTGACCAAGGAATTGGACCCGATCCTGAATACCTAACTGCTCGGCAAGCGCCCCTAGGCGTTGACGCTCTCCCCCGTCTCCCACGAGTTCGACCCTGAGCTTGGGATGCTCAGTCAGCTTTGCGACCGCCTTCAACAGCACATCGATCTTCTTCTCGTCATCCAGACGACCCAGGAACAGAGCCACCGGGTTTGAGTTATCGGTCGGGGTGTTGTTAGCGAATCTCGAAGCGTCGATACCGCAGCTGATGGCGAGAACTCCGCTCACCTTTGCGGCGTCCTCCAGAAGTTCAGCTGCACGCTTTGTTGGCGTTGTTAGCGCGTCCATCTTTCTGAGGATTCGACCTGCGTCGGCCCAAATAATCCTCATTGCCAGAGAGTGCAAAAACTTTGGTAGCAACGAGTACCGCATTAGGTTTTCAGGCATAACGTGGTTTGTTGCGATCACCCTCAGTCGTTGTCTTTTGGCAGCTTGCAGCGCAAACCTGCCAACCATCAGGTGAGACTGAATGTGTACCGCATGCGGCCTCACCTCTTTGAGGACCTTGGCAATTTTCCCTGTCATGCCCCAAGGTTCAGGCCAGCGAAGAGTTTTGTGTTGCGGGACTCTATGAGAACGGAGCCTGTGGACGATCATGTCCACCCCGTCATGGTTTTCGATTCTAGGACCCTCTGAAGTGTCAAAGGCGGGCGCAATGATATGAACCTCGTGCCCCTTGCGAACTAGACCGCCGGCGAGACGTTCAGCAAACCTCGCAGCACCGTTGATGTCAGGTGCGAAGGTGTCACACGGGATTACAATCCGAAGTGAGCTGGCCATCTTCTACCTATCCCCCGACAATTGTGGGTGCACTTTTGAAAGCAGGAGGACGCCTGCTAAAGCAACGAACCCCGCAATGATAAACCCGATGATGTCTGCAAATTGCGCTTGAGAAGCCTCCCCGAGAATGATGATTGCGATTCCAACCGCAATTGCGGGATCGATCACGGTCAGTCCGGCAATAACAAGGTCTGGTGGTCCCGAGGCGTAGGCGTTTTGAACAAACCAACCACCTAGGAAAGTAGCGCCGACAAGACAAGCTGCGGCTAAGAGTGTTAGAAGGTCAAAATCTGCTTGGTAGAGCCTTTGAATCACAACCTTGGCCAAAGAGGCAACAAAGCCGTAGAGCACCCCGGCCCCTGAGATGTAAGTAAGAGCACCCACCTGGCCCTTTGTGAAGGCAAAGCCAAACCCGAAGAGTAGTAAAAGCAAAAACAGAATTCCTACTACCTGAAGCAGCTTCTGATTGCTCATCTCAACATTGATTGCCGAGGAAGCGGCAAAGGTAACGAAGGAGCCAACACCCAACATCGTCAGTGCAATCGCGGACACAGTCTTCAAGTCAAGTTTGATCCGATAAATGCGTGCATTTAGAACTGAAGTGATGATTAGAGCAATTGCCCCAATGGGCTGCACGACAATCAGGGGGGCTAGGGCTAGGGCGCCGAGTTGAAACATAACCGCCAGCACCAAGAATGTGGTTCCTGTTAGCCACCTGGGCCGCCTTAGGAGATCAATTATCTGCCTAATGTGAAGCGAGCCGATTTTAGGCTGATCCGGGGCATGGTGCTTAGTTACCGCGTCGTTTTGAAACTGCGCTCCGAGGGACAAAAAAGCAGCTCCACAGATGGCAAGAAGAATGGCGAGTGCTCTTAGCAACTCAGGTGAAGACAAACTGACACTCCCGTCTGCAGAGCAGCTCTACAAGCCTAAACCACAGCAGTTTTTGATTGTAGATTTGAACCATGACTGTCCTGCCAATCCGGATAACCGGGGAACCTGTTCTTCACCAGAGCGCCTCGGAAGTGCAAGAAATCTCCGCTGAGGTCAAAAAGCTAATCCAAGACATGTTTGACACGATGGACAAAGCTCCAGGCGTAGGACTCGCAGCTCCCCAGGTTGGCATTGGACTAAGGATATTTGTCTTCGACTACGAGGTTGAAGACACTCGGTTTCGCGACGTAGCAATAAACCCGGTACTCGAAATTGAGCCCTATGAGGAAGAAGATCCTGACGAGGATTTAGAGGTTGAGGGGTGCCTCTCTATCCCGGGCGAGAGATTCCCCTTGAAGCGCTCCCCCAAGGTTGTCCTCAAAGCCTTCGATGAGGCTGGGGAGCCCTATGAGATCGCCGCTGAGGGTTGGCTGGCGAGAATCTTCCAACACGAGTTTGACCACCTGAATGGAACCCTCTACGCAGACAGGCTAATCGAGCCCTACGACTCAGAGGCACTGGCGGTAATCGAAGAAAATGGCTGGGGAGATTCCGGGAACAGCTGGATGCCCGGGGTTGACTACCTAGAGCCCTAGTGCTCGCAAACCAGCAGCAACCAGAGCACCGGCTAACACCACCAAAATGTAGGGAGCTCGCACAGCCAGCAGAACGGCGGCAACTGCGAGTGCACCAAGTCTTGCGTCGATGACAATTTGACCCTCTGTGCTAAATCCCTGGATAGCCACCAATGCGGCCAGCAGCGCAACTGTGACTCTGTCAGCAAAACCTCTAAATCGCTCGGTGATGAACCTTTCAGGAACGAGGTATCCGAGAAGCTTCCAGCTATAGACGGCGAGGGAGGCAAGGATGACTGTGAGAATCATTTCTTGCCTCCAAACGGAATGAGGGCTACAACAGCGGCCAGCAGAATTGGAACGCCGGATGGTAATAGTGGGGTCGTGATGATGGCGACGGCGGCGCCAAGGGCGGCAAGCTGCCACTGGTTTCTGAGCCTTGGCCAGAGAAGCCCCAAGAAAGCCGCGGCTGCCGCAGCATCTAACCCAAATTCCTCGACGGAACCTATTAGATTCCCCGCCAGAGCACCAATCAGAGTGGCCGAATTCCAAAACACAAAAACAGCTACACCCGTGGCCCAGTAGCCAAGCTTCTGGTCCTTTGGTTCAACCTGTGCGGCGGAGACCGCATTTGACTCGTCAATCGTGAGCTGTGCGGTGAGGACTTTGAATAAGCCCCTTGGGCCCACGACACTTGTGAGTCTTAGAGCGTAGAAAGAGTTCCTAATGCCCATGAGCCAAGCACTCGTGATGGCCGTTACGGGAGCCCCACCAGCGGCCACAACACCTACAAATGCGAACTGGGAAGCACCGGAGAACATAAGAAGGCTTAGCAGCATCACTGACAAGACATCCAGTCCAGCAGCAACGCCAATTGCGCCGAAGGAGATCCCGTAGAGACCGGTTGCGAGGCCGACTGAGATTGAGGTGGAGAGAACCGCTCGATTCATGGTCACCTCTGAGAGTTTGCTCCCCGGCCTGGACTCGAACCAGGAACCCTTCGGTTAACAGCCGAATGCTCTGCCAATTGAGCTACCGAGGAATAAGCCCCTAGGGGCCTTAGAAACATTAGCAGAAAACTCCTCTAGCGCATAAGTGCTCGGCGCTCAGCCTCGAGGCTCATCAGCTGCCGCTGAATCTGTTCAATTTGCTCCGAGCTAGACGAGCCCTCAAGCCTTTTGAGAGCCGCTAGAAGATCGGTTTTCTCTCGGTTGAGGGTCTGCAACAACGCTCCATTTACAATCCCGGCAGAATACCGTTGGAGCTCTGATTCGTTTGCGACAGGAAGGGGTGCGAGGGCCAAGCTCCTCACCAAAGGCAAGAGCTCCTCACCAACGGTATTGGCCAACGCATTTGCGAAATTTGACTCGCTCAGCGACTGCGGATTCTGAAGGATGACATCGACAAGCTCCCTGTGCTCTTTTTCGCTGAATCCTGCAGCCTGCATTCTTCTGAGCTGATCAATTGAGAAAGCAGCAGGGTGCTGCACAAGAACCTGAAGGATTTGCTCCTCATGCTTTTGCTGCGGAGAGGCTGGCTGTTTAGCAGGCTGACTAGTTCGCATGGGCTCAACGCGTTCTCTAACCCCTGCTTGCTTGTTCCCGCTAACAAGTGCAGAAACATCCGCAACGTCTAGAGAAACCCAATCCGCAAGCTGCCTTGTATAGCCACCGCGCAAAGCGGGATCAACAATGTCAGCCACAACTGGAGCGGCGGCTCTGGCCGCTGCCACCCGCGAGTCAAGGTCTGTCATAGGGAACTGGCTGATGCGGTGTCTAATGACAAACTCAAATAGCGGCTTCTTACCAGCAAGCATCTCGGTTATTGCCTTATCTCCGCGCTCTTTACGAAGATCGGCAGGATCTAAGCCTTCGGGACCTGCCGCTACGAAAGTGAGGGCATTGAACTTGCTGCTGTCGCCATAGACTCTCAAGGCTGCTTTCTGCCCTGCGGCATCTGGATCAAAGGTGAAGATGACGCTTGCTGGGTCACTCGACTGCCCGAGAAGGCGATTTATGAGCCTGATGTGGTCCTCACCGAATGCCGTGCCGCAGGTGGCGACAGCGGTTTGATGTCCGGCAAGGTGGCAAGCCATGACATCGGTGTAGCCTTCGACAACTATGACCTCGCGCTTCTTAACTATCTCCTTGCGAGCGAGGTCCAGGCCGTAGAGCACACCTGACTTGTGGTAGACGGGAGTCTCTGGAGTATTGAGGTATTTGGGACCCTCATCGTCGTCATAAAGCTTTCGAGCACCAAAGCCCAATACCTGCTCGTTCGCATCCTTGATGGGCCAAAGAACCCGGCCACGAAATCTGTCGTAACCACCCTTGTCGCTCTGCATGGCAAGACCGACTGTGATCATATCCTCGAGCTTGTGGCCCTTGGATGTCACATAGTCAATGAGATTTCGCCAGCCCTTTGGAGCATAGCCAATTCCAAATGTCGCAGCAGAATTTGCATCAAAGCCGCGCGAAACCAAGAATTCCCTGGCCTTTAGCGCCTCTTCCGAAGCCAGTTGCTCCTGATAGAACGAGGCCGCCAGCTTGTTTAGCTCAAGTAGCTTCGAGCGATTGGAGCTCTCTGGCGCACCCTCTTCATAGGTCAGCTCGTAGCCAACTTTTTGTGCAAGACGCTCAACGGCGTCGGTAAAGCTGATGCTCTCGATTTCCTGCAGGAATTTATAGACATCGCCGCCGACACCGCAGCCAAAGCAGTGGTAAAAAGCGGGGTTTGCTCTGACATTGAAACTCGGAGTTTTCTCGCCGTGAAAAGGGCAGAGTCCCTTGAAACTTCCAGAGCTGGCGGGTTTGAGGGAGACATAGCCGCCGATTACCTCAACAATGTCGGCGCGCTCTTTGAGCTGTTCAATGTCGGAGGACCTTACCCGGGAAGCCATAGTTGAATCTTACGAGCGCAAGCGCTGGTGCATGGCAACCGCAATCGGATCAGTGAGGGACGCGACCTGATCGACAATAACTCGCTTACGAGACTCGTCAGACTCAGCAATGCTCCATGCCTCCAGTGAGACAGAGTCGAGGTGCTCACTGCCTGACTGATAGAGAAAGTCTGCGAGCTCCATAAGCAGGTTCCGCTGGTCCTCGTAGTAGCCCTGGCGATCATCGCTGGTCATCACCTGGGATGCCACGATGCCCTTCAATACCGCAATCTCACTTCGAACCTTTGAAGGAATGATGACCCCAGCCCGATAGCGAGTCAAAGATGAGCGGGAAGCGTTTTGCAGTATTGACTCGCAGGTTCGCGAGACAAATGAGCCAATCAAGTCACTGGTTAGGTTCTTGAGCTGTGCGAGTGCACGTGGAGACCCATCAAACTCCATGAGCCAATAGCTTGACTGCTGAAGAAGATCAAAGGCCTCCTCCAGTTGAACCTTCGCAAGCATGCCACCTGACCACTTGCCAACCTCCTCAATAAGTGCCTCCGCTGAAGCCGGATCAGAGATGACGGCTGGGTCTATGAAGCCTTCGACAATTGCGTCTTCGAAGTCGTGCACTGAATAGGCAACGTCGTCAGCAAAATCCATGATCTGAGCCTCAACACACTTTGCTCCATTCGGCGCCTCCTGGCGCATCCAATCAAAGACTTCAAAATCGTCTCCGTAGACACCGAACTTGACCTGGTTGCCGTATTCGGTTGCCTCATGCAGTTGCCATGGGTACTTCGTAGCGGCATCCAGAGATGCCCGAGTCAGGTTTAGCCCTCGAGAAACACCTGAGCCATCGTAAATCTTTGTTTCAAGGCGAGTGAGGATCCTAAAGGTCTGGGCATTTCCCTCAAATCCACCAATATCTGCCGCCCAAAGATTCAATGCGGATTCACCGTTGTGACCAAATGGTGGATGCCCCAGATCGTGCGCGAGACAGGCCATATCAACGAGATCTGGATCAACTCCGAGGGCGTTCGCCAGCTCCCTTCCAACCTGAGCAACCTCGAGTGAATGCGTTAGGCGCGTTCTTGCAAAGTCTCCCGAGGATGGTGAGAGCACCTGGGTTTTTGAGCTCAGCCGCCTAAAAGCAGCAGCGTGCAAAACCCTTGCCCGATCACGAGCAAACTCCCCACGTCTGACCATTGACGACTTGGGCTGCGGAACAAATCTCTCCCGGTCGAAGTCGCTGTAGCCAGTCTCGATTGGCTGATCCATCATCCCCCCGAGACCGAAAGTTCAGCCAGTTCCAGCTGGGACCGGTGGCTCTCGCTAAGTTCTTGCGAATCTAGCCAGTTCTCCGGCAGCGAGCAGCTCTTCACTCCCCCGAGCCTACCCCTGGGGCCTTCAGCCTCCTCGCCCGGATAGGGCGATGTGGGGTCTAGCTGACCCAGAAGCGCAGCTATCTCATCGAGAGAGTTCGCCATTGCAAGTTGCGCTCGAAGCTCGCCACCTACTGGGTAACCCTTGAAGTACCAGGCCACGTGCTTTCTGATGTCGCGGCACGCTCTGTTCTCCTCTTCAAAGAACTCCGTAAGAAGCTGGGCGTGGCGATAAAAGGCTTCCGCAACTTCACCGAGCGATGGCATGGAACTCTGGCTTGGAGCGCTTTCACCCTTCAGGTAGGCGCTGATAGAGCGCTCTAGGTCACCGAATAGCCAAGGTCTTCCGAGGCATCCCCTACCAACCACAACCCCATCTACACCCGTCTGGCGCATCATCTCAACAGCATCCTCGCCACTCCAGATATCACCGTTTCCCAGCACCTGACAGTCTGGTAGAGCAGCTCTCAGCTCCGCGATAGCCTGCCAATCAGCCTGGCCAGAGTAGTACTGCTCTGCGGTTCGCCCATGAAGTGCCACTGCCGCGACGCCTGCGTCTCTTGCCGTTTTGCCAGCATCGATAAAGGTTAGGTGCTCGTCATCAATTCCCTTGCGCATCTTGACGGTTACCGGAACCTCACCTGCCGCACGCACTGCGGCGTTGACTATCGCCGAGAACAAGTCCTTTTTCCACGGCAGAGCCGCTCCCCCGCCTTTGCGGGTCACCTTTGGCACCGGGCAGCCGAAGTTCAGATCAATATGGTCCGCTCTGTCCTCATCAACAAGCATCTTCACCGCGTTAGAAATTGTTGTTGGATCCACACCGTAGAGCTGAATGGAACGAATTTCTTCCGAGGGGTGATGCCGAATTAGTCGCATTGACTCCGGGGTTCGCTCGACGAGAGCCCGGGATGTGATCATCTCCGAAACGAAGAGACCACCGCCATGCTCACGACATAGCCTGCGAAAAGCGGTGTTGGTAATTCCTGCCATTGGAGCCAGTACGACCGGCACCACAATGGTGTGCTTTCCGTAGCGAAGGGCCAAGCTAGCCTTGCAGCCTTTCGAATAGGTAACTTCCGACATTTGCCAGCGGGATTCTCTCCTGGGCCATGCTGTCGCGCTCTCGAATTGTGACGGCCTTATCTTCAAGCGAGTCGAAGTCAACTGTGATGCAAAAAGGCGTGCCGATCTCATCCTGACGGCGGTAGCGCCTCCCAATAGCCCCGGAATCGTCGTAGTCAACATTCCAAGTCTTACGAAGCGTTGCAGCAAGCTCCTTGGCAATTGGGTTTAGCTCATCGTTTCTGCTCAAGGGCAGAACAGCGGCTTTCACAGGGGCAAGGCGGTAGTCCAAACGCAATACCGTTCGCTTGTCCACGCCGCCTTTCGAGTTTGGCGCCTCATCTTCGGCATAGGCATCCACCAAAAATGCCATCAGCGATCTAGTAAGTCCCGCAGCAGGCTCAATAACGAAGGGGGTCCAGCGCTTCTCTTCAACAGGATCGAAGAAGCTCAGGTCAACTCCCGAGTGCTCGGAGTGAGTTCTAAGGTCATAGTCAGTGCGATTTGCCACACCTTCGAGCTCACCAAATTCGCCACCTTGGAAACCGAATCGGTATTCAATGTCAACCGTGCGCTTTGAATAGTGGGAGAGCTTTTCTTTAGGATGCTCGAACAGCCTCAAGTTTTCAGGGTTGATGCCGAGGTTCACGTACCAGTTGTAGCGCTCTTGAATCCAATATTCGTGCCAGCTCTCGTCCTCACCTGGTTTGACGAAGAACTCCATCTCCATCTGCTCGAACTCACGAGTGCGGAAAATGAAGTTTCCAGGTGTTATCTCGTTTCTAAAACTCTTACCCATCTGGCCGATGCCAAAAGGTGGCTTCATGCGAGATGAGTTCAGAACATTATTGAAATTGACAAAAATTCCCTGAGCGGTCTCGGGACGAAGGTAGTGAAGGCCAGACTCATCTTCAACTGGACCCAGTGTTGTTTTTAGGAGTCCATTGAAGTTCTTTGGTTCAGTCCAAGTTTCCTTTCCGCCACAGTTCGGGCATGCGATCTCGGCCAGAGAACCTGGTGCTTTACCCTTTTTCTCCTCAAAGGCCTCCTCTAGATGGTCGGCACGGAATCTTTTATGACAGCTTGTGCACTCAATCAGTGGATCCACAAAGGCCTCAACGTGACCGGATGCCTCCCAGACCTTCTTCGGAAGAATGATTGAACTGTCCAGCCCGACGACGTCCTCGCGTGAGGACACCATGGAGTGCCACCACTGACGTTTGATATTTTCTTTGAGCTCGACACCGAGTGGGCCATAGTCCCAGGCTGAGCGCGAGCCTCCGTATATTTCTCCCGCTTGAAACACAAAGCCACGACGCTTCGCTAGCGAGATTACTGAGTCAAGTTTTTGGGGTGCCATTAGTCTCCACAGGCCAGATTGGGTAAGTGCCTAGTTTAGCGGGCTGTCGACCGCAGCCCCGAAGCGTCTTTGCCGACCCGAGTAATCAGCTATTGCCTTCCAGAGAGTCTCCCTGGTGAAATCAGGCCACAGCTCCTCCATGAACACATACTCGGCATAGCTTGCCTGCCAGAGCAGAAAGTTGCTGGTCCTAATCTCCCCGCTGGAGCGAATAAACAGGTCCACATCGGGCATGTCTGAAAGGTAGAGCTCATTTTCGAACCTGGCTTGGGTGACGCGCTGCGAACTTTGGGTCTGCGCTGCTTTATCGACTAGAGCCTGGGCGGCATCAAGAATCTCCTGCCGACCCCCATAATTGACGGCCATGGTGAGGGTTAGGCCCCTGTTTTTGGCAGTTAGCTTCTCGGCTTCTTGAAGCTCCTTCACTACAGAGGGCCAGAGGTTGGACTGTCTACCGGACCATCGAATGCGAACATCCCACTGATGAAGTAGGTCGCGCCTTCTGCGAAGAACTTCTTTGTTGTAACCCATCAGAAACCGAACCTCTTCGGGCGATCGCTTCCAATTCTCAGTTGAGAACGCGTAGGCGGTCAAGTTTGAAACCCCAGCCTCAATTGCCCCTGCTATGACCTCCAGCAGTGCTGCCTCACCGGCCCTATGCCCCTCAGTTCTCGTTAGTCCTCGCTTATTGGCCCACCTGCCGTTTCCATCCATGATGACTGCAATGTGATTTGGAGTGCTCTCAAACTTCGGCGCCTTGCGCTCAGGATCAAAAAGAATCATGCGCGCTCCACAAAGCTCAGGGACCTGAGACCGCGCTCCATCTGCCACTGCATGTAGCCGGCAACTACCGAACTCACGGCCTGCTTTATCTTCGGGTTCTGCTTAGCGACCTTGTCCCACTCTCCAGCCATTAGAGACTGCATATGCTCCAGTCCGTCCCGGCCAATCTTGACCGACCCTGCGGCAATACATTGTGAGCAGGTGACCGAACCGGTGTGCATCGAGAAGCTGCTTGGCTCGCTGCCGCACTGGCTGCAGCTTTCTAGGAGGGGTACCCAGCCAGAGAGGGATAGTGCGCGCAGCAGATATGAATCTAGAACCTGCGAGGGTTCCACCTCCGCCTGGGACAGAGTTCTTAGAGCGCCGATTACCAGTAGGTAGTGCCGCTCGTTGGAGAGTTCCCGAGTCAGCTTCTCGGCGGCCTCAACAATGGTTGATGCGACGGTGTAGCGGGAGTAGTCATTTACAATCCCAGCCCCATAGTTTGCAATCTGCTCAGCCTGAGAGACGGTGTCGAGGTTCTTGCCCTCATATAGCTGCAAATCACAGGCCATAAACGGTTCTAAACGCGCCCCAAAGCGACTGCTCGTCTTCCGAACTCCCTTTGCCACCGCTCGGACCTGGCCGTGGTTTCTGGTCAAGAGCGTCAGAATCCGATCAACCTCACCCAACTTGTGGGTTCTTAGGACTATTGCTTCGTCACGGTAGTGCGGCACCCGCCAAGTATTTCAGCCGAATGGCTAATTAGCTGGTAACGGCGAGCCTAAGAGCTCGGTTCACTCCACTGATAAGCGCCTTTAGCGAAGCCACCGCGATGTCTCCATCGATGCCGACACCCCAAAGGGTTTTGCCTTCGACGTCCATCTCGATGTAGGCGGCGGCGTTTGCGTCACCGCCAGTGCTCATCGTGTGCTCCACGTAGTCCAGCACCCTCACCGCCACGCCCTGTTGGCTGAGAATGTCCGAGAAGGCTGAAATTGGGCCATTGCCAGTGCCCTTAGCTGCCAACTCTCCCCCGCCATCTCGCAAAACAACGTCCAGGTTAACAATTCCGTCCATCTCGCTCTCGGAACGCATTCTGCGAAGCTCAAAACGTCCCCACTTGAGCTCGTCCACTGATGCGGGCAGATACTCGTCCTGGAAAATCTCCCAGAGCCTTGAGCTTGAAACCTCTCCGCCAAGAGAGTCGGTATGCCCCTGAACGACTCGCGAGAACTCAATCTGAAGCATGCGTGGAAGATCTAAGGCGTGATCGGTCTTCATTAGATAGGCCACCCCGCCCTTACCGGACTGCGAGTTGACCCTGATGACCGCTTCGTAGCTTCGACCAACATCTTTAGGGTCAATTGGAAGGTAGGGAACTGCCCAGGTGTGATCGTCAACAGCCTTTCCAGCGGCTTTGGCATCCCGCTCGAGGTGCTCAAAACCTTTTTTGATGGCATCCTGGTGGCTCCCGGAGAACGCTGTATAGACAAGGTCGCCGCCGTAGGGAGACCGCTCCGGCACCGGCAGCTGGTTGCAGTATTCGACGGTGCGCTTGATTTCGTCTATGTCGCTGAAGTTAATCATCGGATCAATGCCCTGTGAAAACAGGTTTAGTCCAAGAGTTACGAGGTCAACATTTCCAGTTCGCTCGCCGTTTCCAAATAAGCAGCCCTCGATTCGGTCCGCCCCAGCCATATATCCGAGCTCTGCTGCGGCAACGGCCGTGCCGCGGTCATTGTGAGGGTGAAGCGAAAGAATTATGGAGTCTCTAGGGCTTAGATGACGCGACATCCACTCAATCGAGTCTGCATAAACATTTGGGGTGATCATCTCGACGGTTGCAGGAAGATTGACGATCATCTTGCGCTCCGGGGAGGGCTTGATAATGGATGCCACCTCGTTGCAAACCTCAACCGCAAACTCCAGCTCGGTTCCCGTGTAGGACTCAGGTGAGTACTCATAGAAAACCTTGGTTCCAGGAATTGTCTTTTCCATCTCCAAGCACTTCAGAGCTGCATCGGTAGCAATCTTCTTGATACCGTCCTTGTCCTGCCCGAAAACGACACGGCGTTGCAGAACGCTTGTCGAGTTATAGAAATGAACGATTGCTTGCTTGGCACCTGCGATTGACTCATAAGTGCGCTCAATGAGGTGATCCCTCGACTGCGTCAAGACCTGGATGGTGACGTCCTCAGGGATTAGATCTTGATCAATCAACAGCCTTACAAAATCGAAATCAGTTTGGGAAGCAGAGGGGAAACCGACCTCGATCTCCTTATAGCCCATGCGAACCAGCAGCTTAAACATCTCGAGCTTCCGTTCCGGGCTCATTGGGTCAATTAGCGCCTGGTTGCCATCGCGCAGGTCAACTGCACACCATCTTGGGGCCTGATCGATTCGCTTTGTTGGCCAGGTCCTGTCCGGAAGCTCCACCTTGATCTGCTCGTGGAATGGCAAATATCGCCCAAAGGGCATTTTTGATGGTTGTTGTAAGTCTTTCATTTCTCTCCTGGGGGTCGCGGATTTGGCCGTTGGTTAGCTCCGCGACGAGTGGTGGCCTTGGACTAAGCCCCGTCGCGGCCGCTAAGCAGGAGAGCGAAACGCATGCTGTTTAGGCTAGCACCAGTTCTATGGCTTGGCTAGAAACCCAATTTGCCGAGCTGCTTGGGGTCCTGCTGCCAATTGCTAGCAACCTTTACTTGGATGGCAAGGTGAACAGGCTCTCCAAGTAAGGCCTCCACAGACTTTCTGGCTTTGATGCCGATGTCCTTGAGGTTGCTACCGCCCTTACCGATGATGATTCCCTTTTGGCTGTCGCGCTCGACCCAGACGCTGAGGAAGATCTTCTTCTTGTCCTCCATGACTATCTCGTCGAGGGTGACAGCCAGTGAATGTGGAAGCTCGTCTTCAAGCCGTTCTAGTGCAGCCTCTCTCACCAGCTCACAGATGATGTCCTCATGCTCTTCCTCCGTCGATTGCTCACTTGGATAGAGCATTGGTCCTAATGGCATGAGCGCAACTAACAGTTCCACGAGCAGATCAATCTGCTTGCCCGTCGTTGCGGAGACTGGAACAATCTCTGCCCACTCGGCTAGATCGGAAAGCTCCATGAGATGCTTTGCAGTTTGATCCCTACCGGCTGCGTCAATCTTGGTTGCAATCGCAATCTTCTTAGCCTTTGGAAACTTCTGAATCTCTTCGACTATTCTGCGGTCGCCTGGTCCTACTGCCTCATTCGCTGGAGAGCAGAACGCTATAACGTCAACCGAACCTAGGGTCTCGTCCACGACCGCATTGAGACGCTGACCCAAAAGGGTTCTTGGCTTGTGAATCCCCGGGGTGTCAACCAAGACCAACTGTCCAGTTTTAGTGGTGTGGATGCCCCTGATTGCTTTGCGAGTGGTCTGAGGCTTAGAGCTGGTGATGGCTACCTTGCTCCCGACAATCGCATTGGTGAGCGTTGACTTACCAACATTTGGCCGACCCACGAAAGTTGCGAAGCCCGAGCGGAAGTCACTCACGAAAGAGGCATCTTTCGAACCAGCACAGAAAGTATGCGCCCCCTACGAGCATCTACTCGCTCCGCTGTGAGCTCTAGCCCGGCAATCTCGACCACCTCGCCGCCACTTGGTAGGTGCCCAACGGCTTTGGTTAGGAGACCACCGACCGTGTCGACATCTTCGTCCTCGACTTCGAGGTCACAGTGCTCAGATATCTCGTCGAGAGTCACTCTTGGACTCACCCGATAGCGATGCTCACCAAGATCTTCAATTCCGCTGTCATCTCGGTCGTATTCGTCACTTATCTCTCCGACCAACTCCTCGATTAGGTCCTCGATTGAAACAAGGCCTGCCACGCCTCCATATTCGTCGGCAACCATTGCGATCTGCGTTCTTGAAGACTGCATTTCTCTGAGTAGTTCAGAAACCACCTTGGTTTCTGGAACGAAAATGGGTTTCCGACTTAGCTCTAAGGCAGTTTTTGTTGAGAGGTGTTGAGGGTTTTGATGGATGACCCTGGTGATGTCCTTGAGATACAGAATTCCGACAACGTCGTCGACATCATCACCGATGACTGGCAGTCGCGAATAGCCGGTGCTGATGAAGGCCGATAGCGCCTTCTCGAGTGTTGTATCACTGTCCACAACCTCAATGTCAACCCGTGGGACCATAACTTCTCTTACGACAGTTTCAGAGAAGTCCTCTACGGACTCGATCAACTCCTGCTCATAGCTTTCAAGCTGCTCCGGAGTCTTGAGCCTCAGCGGCTTCACAATGCTTGCCCAACTGCTCACCGCTGAGTCGACCCTTTGAGACCACTTGGCGGCAATGGTTAGTTGCCCAAGTCTTCTACCCAGAAACTGCTGCGCAAACCAAATCAGCATTAGAACACCGGCAAGTGTGATGCTTAGCAACGTAAGGGAGTCTGAGAGAGTAATCCAGATAGCGGCGAGGAGCGAAATTAGGAACGCTCTTGCAATCGAGAGTGAGCCTGCTCGAGCATCCTCTTCAATTTCCAAATGGGTCTGAACCGCAGCCAATGGAATAAGAACTAAGAGAAAACCTAGGCCAATAGCTATCTCAAACATTTGATTCAACCTCATAGAACGAGTCCAAGAGCTCCTTTTGTAAGGCAAACATCTCTTTCTCTTCTTCTGGCTCGGCGTGGTCAAAGCCCACCAGGTGCAGCATGCCGTGGGTTAGGAGCATAAGAATCTCGTTGATCTCTTCGTGACCTGCGAGCTCGGCCTGCCTCCTGGCAACCTGTGGGCAAATAACGACATCTCCCAGCACGCCCTCTGCGGACAACATCTCCTCGGACCCAGGTCTGAGTTCGTCCATCGGAAAACTGAGCACGTCTGTGGGACCAGGTTCATCCATCCAGCGAACATGAAGGTCAGTCATCGGTGCCTCGTCGACAAAAATCACACCGACATCAACTAGCGGGTGGAGCCTCAGAGCGTCTCGGACATGCTCTGCCAGACTTTGAACCCGAGTGAGGTCAACCTCGAGCTCTGACTCGTTCGTAAGCTCAATCGTCACTTCTTGCCAGCCCGTTCATAGGCGTCGACGATTCTGGTAACAAGCTCGTGACGAACCACATCCTTACTCGAGAGCCTTGCAATGTGGAGGTCAGCAACATCGGCGAGGATTGCAGTCGCAACATCCAGCCCCGACTTGCCAGTTGGAAGGTCGACCTGCGTTATGTCGCCCGTCACGACCATCTTGGATCCAAAACCCAGTCGAGTTAGGAACATCTTCATCTGCTCCGCCGTGGTGTTTTGCGCCTCATCGAGAATGATGAAACTGTCATTTAGTGTTCTGCCTCGCATGTAGGCAAGGGGCGCCACCTCAATCACACCTGACTCCATGAGTTTTGCCGTTGCATCGGGCTCAAGCATCTCCTGCAAGGCATCAAATAGGGGTCTTAGGTAAGGGTCAATCTTTTCGCTCAAAGTTCCTGGAAGATACCCGAGACGCTCTCCCGCCTCAACCGCAGGGCGAGTAAGAATGATTCTGCTGACCTGCTTGCGGTAAAGCGCCGCAACTGCTTTCGCAACTGCAAGGTAGGTTTTTCCCGTACCCGCCGGTCCGATGCCAAAGGTGATGGTGTGATCGTCGATTGCCTGAAGATATTGCTTCTGGCCCATGGTTTTTGCTCTGACAGTCTTTGCGGGTGTCTGAATGGCCCCAGCGCCCAATACCTTTGACGGCAGCTCGTTTGCTGCCAGCATCTTTATGCTCTCAGTTACCATCTTTCGGTCGGGGCTTATCCCTTGGCTAATTAGCTCGGCTAGCTCCATTACGACCCTTTGTCCAGTTTCAATGGCTCCCTGCTCACCCTCAAGTGAAAAGTCATGGCCGCGGTTTTGCACTTTCAGACCAGGAATCTCCTTCTCCAGCTGCCTGATCAAGCTGTCTTCGCTACCAAGTAGGTCCAAAAGTGCTACTGGAGGTGCTTCAAAACTTAGCTTTGGCACTAAACCGTCCGTCCGGAGAGGACGTGAGCATGAGTGTGGAAGACTGTCTGACCCTCGAGTTCGCCGCTATTGAACTGCAAGCGAAATTGGCCGTCGGTAAACTTTGCCGCAACCTCACGGATGAGCCCGTGAAGGCCAGCTAGCTCTTCGGTGCCTGAGATCTCCGCAATGTTCTTAGTGTGGGCCTTTGGCACAACCAGAATGTGGGTCTTGGCGAGGGGTTTGATGTCCCGAAATGCGACAGCGTACTCATTTTCAGCGATGAGTTCGGTGCCTAGTTGCCCATCAATAATCTTGCAAAAAATGCAGTCCAATTAGTCCTCCAATTTCATACTACGCAACTTCACCAAAGCCCGCGCAGCGTCTTTATAGCTGCGATTGCCGCGGGCCCCGCAGTACTGGTCCTCATTACAGAGTCACCCAACCGATATGCGATAAATCCCGCCGCTGTCAGTTGACTAATCTCGGTCTTAGATATTCCACCTTCGGGACCTACGACCACCGAGTACTCTGTCGCTTGGAGGTCAGCCTCTCTCAAAGGGCGGTCCGCCTCTGGAAGCAAAAGTATGCCGTGGCCATTTGGTTTTAGGTCTAAGGAGCCGAGTGGGCCTTGAACCTCAGGTAGGTAGGCCTGCTGACTTTGTTTCATGGCGGATGCGGCAATCTGCCTCCAACGCTCCAGACTCTTTTGCTCCTTGCCATCCCACCTCGAAATCGAGTGCTCAGCCTGCCAGGCAACAACCGAGCCGCAGCCGAGCTCGACAGCGGCCTGAACAGCCATTTCGTCCCGGTCGCCCTTGGCGATCGCCTGGATGAGTTGAATTTTGACCTCTGGAAGATCATGTTGCCTGCTGCTCTCAACCCGCACCTCGCCTTTTGCTGGATCGATGGCCTCGCATTGGTGAGCGTTTCCTAAGCCGTCGGTGACAACAATCTCTTCGCCAACCCGGATTCTCAGCGACTTGAAGTGTTGGATCTCTTCACTACGAATTCTCGTCGAATCCTCAGCGAAAGTTGGGTCATAGAACCAGTGCACTAAAAGCGACCTCTGGCTCGTCGACTACCAAGTCTTGGGCCGTCTTCTTTATGAAGCTCCCGGAGTTTCTTGAATATGTCCTTCGACTTTGCATCAAGCCTTGAGGGCGTAAGCACACTCACCTGCAGGTGAAGGTCTCCCCTACCCCTGCCTCTGAGCCTGTTGGCTCCAAGGCCCTTCAGCGTCACGATATCGCCGTGTTGAGCACCGGCCTTTACCTCCACTTTGCTAGAGCCATCGAATGTCTCAATTTCGGTGGTGAACCCAAGGGCTGCATCGGCCACTGGAACTTCCAGAATGGCGACGAGGTCGTCGCCGTCCCTGGCAAAAACCGGATGCGGCCTCACCGAGACCTCAAGGTAAATGTCCCCGGTCGACCCGCCAGCAAAGCCAACCTCACCCTGTCCGGGGAGGTGAAGCCGAAGTCCATCGCTGACTCCGGCCGGAATTTCTACATCTAAGTCGCGCTTGGCTCGGATACGTCCCTGACCACGGCAGTCGGGGCATGGCGAGGGAACTACCTCGCCTGCTCCGCGGCACACGTTGCATGGAGCGGTTGTGACCATCATTCCCATAAAGGACTGGACCTGCCGCTGAATCTGACCACTTCCGCCGCACAAATCACAGGTTTTCACCGATGTTCCCGGTTTCGCCCCGGTCTGAGAACAGGTTTCGCATCCAATAGCTGTATCGATAGTCAAAGTTTTGTTCGCGCCGAAGATTGCCTCGTCAAGGTCGAGGTCCATCCTGAGAAGGGCATCCTGGCCTCGCTCAGAACGAGATCTCCTGGATCTTTGTGGAGCACCGAAAAAGCTGTCAAAGATGTCACCGAGCCCAAATCCCTGCTCGCCTCCCCGGTCATATTGCGCCCGGGTGCTGGGGTCAGAGAGAACCTCGTAGGCATGAGTCACCAGCTTGAAGCGCTCCTGAGCATCTTCTGAAGGGTTGATGTCTGGATGCAGCTCCCGCGCGAGTTTGCGATAGGCCTTTTTGATCTCATCCGCGCTTGCGTCCGGAGAGACCCCCAGGACCTGATAGTGGTCGCTCAAGAATTACCCTCCAGGAGCTTGGTTAGATACCTAGCAACAGCCCTAACTGACGCAATGTTCCCCGAATAGTCCATGCGGGTCGGCCCTAACACCCCAAGCTTGGCGACCTCGGTGCCGCTTTTTTCGTAACCACTGACGACCAGTGACGTGTGCGTGAGGTTTGCTAGTCCGAGCTCAGACCCAATCCGAAGCCCGACACCGAATTGGTCGGAGTGAAGTTCATCTAAGAGTTTGAGAAGTACAACCTGCTCTTCGATGGCCTCTAATACCTTCGAAAGTTCACCTGAGAAATCCTGGCCTTGCTTCACGAGGTTCGCAGCTCCAGACACCACCAGCTTTTCCTGCCTGTTTGCCTCAACAAGTGACTTGAGGGAGTCCAGAACCTTGTTCACCGTGCCACGTCGCTCGGGAGAGAACTCCTCGGTAAGTCCCTTGAGCTTGTCCTCCACACCAGCAAGCTGGCCGCCGGATAGCATGCCGTTAAGTCTGCCCCTGAGTTGGTGGATGAGCTCTTCATCTAGTGCGTCCGAGCTCTCTATCTGCAACTGCTGAATGCGGCCCGAGTCGACAATCAGCATGAGCAGGACGCGCTTTTCACTCAGGGGAATTAGCTCGATGTGGCGGACAGATGACCTACCAAGAGATGGGTACTGGACCAAGGCAAGAGCGTTGGTGAGCTGCGAGAGGCTTCTAGCGGTCCGCTCAACCACATCGTCGAGATCGCTCGCTTCGTCCAGGAAACTCTCAATGGCATTTCTTTCCGCTGATGAAAGTGGTTTGATCTCGCCGAGGTGGTCAACAAAAAGTCGGTACCCCTTTTCAGTTGGGATGCGCCCAGAGGATGTGTGAAGGCCGGTGATTAGCTCTTCCTCTTCGAGAAGAGCCATGTCATTTCTTACCGTTGCCGCCGATACGCCAAGTGGATGGCGGTCGAGCAGCGATTTGGACCCAACAGGTTGGTTGGACGAAATAAAGTCCTGGACTATCGCCCTCAGAACATCAAGTGATCTATCTGGAATCATTGGCACTCACCTAACCTGAGTGCCAATTCTAAACATTCATGCCTCAAAGGCTGAGAAATTTGGCCACAAGGCCATCAACTATCAGCCTGCCTTTTCGTGAGACCCTTATCCGATCGGTGGCAATAAGCTCAAGATTGCCCTCACTTATTTCCTGCGCAACCAGTTCGGATGGAACCTTTAGCCTTGAAAAAAGCTCCCTCTCAACCCCCCAAGTCGTGCGAAGCATGAGTAGTAGCTTCTCTTCGAGTATTTGCCGGTCAGTTAAGCGTTCTATCCCAGCGGCAGGTGCGCCATCAGATAACGCTTTTTGATAGGTGGTTGGATGCTTGTGGTTCCAGAATCTATTTCCATCTATGTGTGAGTGAGCTCCAGGTCCATACCCCCACCAGTTCTGAGACTTCCAATAGGCGCTGTTGTGCACAGATGGTTTGCCCCAATTTGAAACCTCGTACCACCCAAGACCTGCCGTCTCAAAGCTTTTGGTTGCATGTTCATACATCTCAGCGTTGACGTCTTCGCTGGTTTGTCCAATCTCCCCCGAAGCAATCTGTCTCGCGAGCTTGGTCCCTGGTTCAACAATCAGGGAGTAAGCCGAAACATGGTCAGTACCCAGTGCCAAGGCCTCGTCCAGTGTCTTGGACCAAGAATCCAATGTCTCGCCCGGTGTGCCATAAATCAGATCTATGCTCGTCAACATCCCAAGCTCCTTTGCTGCAGCAATCAAAGGAGCAACTCGTTCTGGTTCGTGCTGGCGGTCCAGAGTCTGGAGCACCTGGCTATCAAAGCTCTGCACGCCCATTGAGAGTCTTGTTATCCCCACCTTGGCAATCTCAGTCAGGTATTCGGGGGTTGTTGACTCTGGGTTTGCCTCGAGGGTCACCTCGCAATCCAATGCCAACCCAAAGTTCTCACCAAGGCTTTCCAATACAGCCTCTATTTGCTTAGCTGAAAAAAGCGACGGCGTTCCACCTCCGATAAAGACTGATGAGAGCTCGGGCATTTTTCCAACTACCCTCTTAGAGAATGCGACCTCGCCTATCAGATGCTCGTGAAAGGTCGACTGGCTGACTCCGCCCAATTCCTTTGCGGTGTAGGTGTTGAAATCGCAATAGCCGCAGCGCACCTCGCAAAATGGAACGTGCACATAGGCATGAAAGCTCCTGGCGCCTGTGTGTCTATTTAGCTGGTTGTCCTTTGGCCAAGGGGCTCCAACAGGAAGTGCACCAGGCACCTATTTCTTCGCCGCCTTGCTGTCATCGGAGCTCAGGGCAGCTATGAAGGCTTCCTGCGGTACCTCGACGCGACCGACCATCTTCATGCGCTTCTTACCCTCTTTTTGTTTCTCAAGCAGTTTGCGCTTTCTCGTAATGTCGCCGCCGTAGCACTTGGCAAGCACGTCCTTGCGGATGGCACGAATAGTCTCCCTCGCAATTACTCGAGCTCCAACAGCGGCTTGAATCGGGACCTCGAACTGCTGTCTCGGGATTAGCTCCCTTAGCTTGCCCGCAATCCTTACACCATGGGCGTAAGCCTTGTCCTTGTGGACAATGGCCGAAAAGGCATCAACGCGCTCGCCCTGCAAGAGCAAATCGACTCTTACCAGGTCTCCAACATTGAAACCGTCGTCTTCATAGTCCAGCGAAGCGTAACCCTGCGTCTTGCTCTTTAGCTGATCGAAGAAGTCAAAGACAATCTCTGCAAGTGGCAAACGGTAGCGAATCTGAACCCTGTCCTCGCCCAAGTACTGCATGTCCATCATGGTTCCTCGTTTGGTTTGGCAAAGCTCCATGATGGTTCCGACATAGTCCTTGGGCGCCAGGATGGTCGCCTTTACCATCGGCTCCTCGACCTCGGCAATCTTGCCGTCCGGATATTCAGAAGGGTTAGTGACAACGAGCTCTGTGCCATCATCCTTGCGGACGTAATAAACCACGGAGGGGCTGGTGGCAATCAGTGCTAGCCCAAACTCTCGTTCCAGCCGTTCGGTGATGATTTCTAGGTGCAAAAGGCCAAGGAAACCGCACCTAAACCCAAAGCCCAAAGCCGCTGAGGTCTCAGGTTCATAGACAAGAGAAGCATCGCTAAGTCTCAACTTGTCCAGTGCCTCGCGCAGGTCTGGGTAGTCACTGCCATCAATTGGATAAATTCCAGAGAAGACCATCGGTTTGGGCTCTGCATAGCCCTTCAGTGGAGCACTCGCAGGCTTGGATTTAGTAGTGACGGTGTCACCAACCTTTGACTGCCTGACATCCTTCACACCGGTTATTAGGTAACCGACCTCGCCGACTCCAAGACCTTTAGTCGCAACGGGCTCCGGGGAGATAACACCAATTTCGAGAAGTTCGTGGACAGCCCTTGTGGACATCATCTGAATGTTCTCGCGTGGTTTGAGTGACCCGTCAATCATTCTGACGTAGGTGACAACGCCGCGGTAGGAGTCATAAACCGAATCAAAAATCATTGCTCTAGCAGGTGCATCCGAGTCACCGGTTGGTGCCGGCACTCTTTTCACGATTAGATCCATCAGCTCTGCAACGCCCGCACCAGTCTTGCCAGAGACCCTCAGACAGTCATCTGGGTCTCCGCCGATGAGGTTCGCAAGTTCCTCGGCAAACTTCTCGGGCTGTGCAGCCGGGAGGTCAATTTTGTTTAGCACCGGAATGATCTCAAGGTCGTTCTCTAGGGCCAGGTAGAGATTGGCTAGCGTTTGTGCCTCAATTCCCTGAGCGGCATCCACCAACAACACGGCACCTTCACAGGCTGCAAGTGAGCGCGAAACCTCATACGTAAAGTCGACGTGCCCGGGAGTGTCAATCATGTTTAGCGCGTAAGCCTGACCCTCAAGCTCCCAAGGCAGCCTCACGGCCTGGCTTTTGATAGTGATGCCCCTCTCACGCTCAATATCCATGCGGTCGAGGTATTGGGCGCGCATTTCACGGTCAGAGACAATGCCAGTCAGCTGCAGCATTCGATCAGCAAGTGTCGACTTACCGTGATCGATGTGAGCAATGATGCAGAAATTTCGAATCAGGTCAGCAGGCGTCTGACTGGGCTCTAGAGCCTTGGCTGCACGTGGCGACAAACTGACCTCAATTTTGGAAAAAGCGAATGAACCCCAATTCTCTCAGATGCTTGCCCATAAATAATCACACTGGTAGAGTTTTAGCTTGTTCTGGGGTATCTCCCAAGAAAACAGATTTTTCTTTTTAGAAAGTGAAACATGGCCAACATTAAGTCCAAAATCAAGCGGATCGGCACCAACCGTAAGGCTGAAGAGCGCAACAAGGCAGTCCGCACCGAGGTTAAGAGCGCAGTTCGCGCCGCCCGCGAGGCTGCAAACTCTGGCGACAAGAAGGCCGCCGAAGCAGCCCTTCAGAACGCCACCCGCAAGCTCGACAAGGCCGTGAGCAAAGGTGTTGTGCACAAGAACCAGGCCGCTAACCGCAAGAGCGCAATCGCCAAGAAGGTAGCAAGCCTCTAAATCAAAGTTTTATTGCTAGTAGGGCTAAGACGAAAGTCTTGGCCCTTTTAGTTTGCCCTGGCCATCGCAAGAAGAAGCTTCTCCACTGAGTACTCAGGGTCGCGGGAAGCTCCCTTGACATCGGCATCGGTCTGAGCCGCCAGGCGCACAAGGCCCGCGAGATCTTCTTCCTGCCAACCGCTGAGTTCTTTTCTAGCCTTATCAATTTGCCAGGGTTGCATGCCAAGAGTCGCCGGAGCCGCATTTCTGTCGTTGAAAAGCCTTGCGAGTTGACGAATTCTCATGCTCAAAGCGGCAACCAAGGCGACTGAGTCAATACCGGTTGCAAATCCGTGCCTGAACAGACGAATGGCCTCTGCAGCATTTCCTGAAAGGGCCGCATCAGCGATTTTGAAGGCATTTGTCTCAACCCGACCCCCAAAAGCAAGCTCGACATCCTGCAAGCTAACTTTGGCGTGGGTGGAGCTCAACTGGGAGCAGGCAGCCCCAAGCTCTCCCAGGTCAGAGGCAAAGGCTCCCACGAGTGCCCTAATGGCCGGCTGCTCAATCGGCACGCCACGTGCAGAAAACTCGCGCTTCACAAAATCGATGCGCTCAGCATCTTTTTTGAGTTCCTCACAGCTCACGCTCAAGGCCTGCTTAGCAAGCTCCTTGCGGATTTTGCCGCTGTGGCCAACCATGTTCTGGAGCCTCACAACGACAGTGCAGCTATCTACCGGGTTTTCTACTAACTGCTTTAGATCCTCTAGAAGCCCCTCTCCTGCGCCCTGAATGATGACAAGCCGTGGCTCAGCAAACAAAGACGGTGACGCATAGTCAAACAAGCTCCCGGAGGAATAACTACCTTCCGGAATCTCAGAAACTTCAAGGTCGACATACTCGCCGCGAAGGCTTTCCCTCATTTGCCGAATTGCCTTTGAGGCAAGGTAGTTTTCTGGCCCAACCACCAGCACAAGCGGAGCGGGCCTCGCATCAAACCAGTGCACTGTGCCGCTCACGCGGTCAGTTTACTGCTGTAGCGATAGCGGAGCTCTTGATCGTGACCCATGGCGATGTGTCCGATCTGGTCGGTTCTCAGAACCACGGCACCACTAAGCCAGGCTAGTGATAAGGCTGAGTTGGCAGGAGCATCCTGCAACCAAGCCCAGCTGCATTGAGCAGACTGCTTGAGATTGTGAAGAAGTGACTACTTGGTCGAGATGTTCACAAGCTTCGGGGCACGCACAATGATGTTTTTTGCTTCTTTGCCCTCTAGGGCGCGCTTCACAGCATCGGAATTCATTACGAGCTCGCGAAGCTCATCCTCGGTGATGGTAGTTGAGACCTCAAACTTGTCTCGGAGCTTCCCGTCCACCTGAGCAACTGCCGTCAGGGTCTCCCGCACCAATAAAGATTCGTCCACTGAGCGCAACTTTGCTTTGGCGACAGAGGGCTCATGACCGAGAAGGTGCCACATATCTTCAGCGGTGTAGGGTGCGAAAAGACTTAGTGCCTTTGCAAGCTCCTCTGCCCCCTCCCGAACAGCCGGGTCTTGAGGACCGCAACCGGAGTCGATGGCCTTCCGCAAGGTGTTTGTAAGCTCCATGCACTTCGCAACACCCACATTGAACTTGAAGCCTTCGATTGACTCCTCAAAGGACTTGAGGAATGCGTGGGTTGCGCTTCGGACAGCCTTGTCGCCGGCTTTGTCATCGCTGCCAACCTCACTGCTGACGTCTTGTGCGACTCTCCAGGCACGAGCCAGAAACTTGGAGGAGGCCGCTGGTGAAACATCCGCCCAGTCAATGTCATCCTCAGGAGGCCCAGCAAACGCCATTGTTAGCCTCACAGCATCCACGCCGTGTTCGTCCAACTGCTCACTTAGCCTGACAAGATTGCCACGTGACTTGCTCATGGCCTGCCCGTTCATTAGCACCATGCCCTGATTCAAAAGCCGGGTGAAAGGCTCTTCAAAATCGACAAGCTTCATGTCAAATAGAACTTTGGTGAAGAACCTGGAGTAAAGAAGATGCAGGATAGCGTGCGTCACACCACCGACGTACTGATCAACCGGAGCCCACTCTTTTGCCATTTCAGGGTCAAAGGCGAACTCTTCACTTCTCGGGTTTAGGTAGCGAAGGAAGTACCAGGAGCTATCTACGAAGGTGTCCATCGTGTCGCTGTCGCGCTTTGCAGCTGAGCCACACTTTGGGCAGGCAACGTTGATCCAATCGCTAGCGGCTCCCAGCGGCGAGGTGCCCTTGGGCTGCAGGTCCAGACCCTCGGTGGGCGGCAACTCCACTGGCAGCTGGTCTTCGGGAACCTCGACCTCACCGCACTTTTCGCAGTGAATGATCGGAATTGGAGTGCCCCAGTAGCGCTGCCTGGAAATCAACCAGTCGCGGAGCCTGTAGTTCTTTGCCTTTTTGCCTGATCCCTTTTCCTGGAGAAGCTCGATCGCTTTGTCGATGGCGTCAGCTTTAGTAAGTCCATCTAGCTCTCCGGAGTTGACCATGACGCCATCACCAGTGGTCGCTACAAAGCTCTTTGCTGGGTCTTCCTCGCCGGTGTCAACCACCATCCGAATCTCGATACCCATAGCCTTGGCAAACTCAATGTCTCGCTCATCATGTGCGGGCACGCCCATGATTGCGCCGGTTCCGTAATCAGCGAGCACATAATCAGATACCCAGATTGGCAGCCGCTCTCCGTTTAGCGGATTGATTGCATACCGCTCGAGGAATACACCGGTCTTCTCTCGATCTGTCGCAAGTCGCTCAATGTCGTTTGCCTTCTTGGTCTTTTCTAGGTAGCTGTGGAACTGCATTCGCACTTCAGCAGACGAAGCTGAAGCAAGCTCACTTGCGAGGTCGGAGTCTGCTGCAACTACCATAAATGTCGCGCCAAAGAGCGTGTCTGGGCGCGTGGAGTAAACCTCTATCGGATCAGCTCTACCCTCAATCTCAAAGGTTAGGTTCGCCCCATGAGACCTGCCAATCCAGTTGCGCTGCATGGTCAATACCTTGGACGGCCAATTGCCCTCGAGAGTCTTTAGGTCGTCGAGCAGTCTGTCGGCATAATCGGTGACCTTGAAATACCACTGGGTCAGGGCCTTCTTGGTTACCTGGGTGTCACAGCGCTCACAGAGGCCATTTACAACCTGCTCGTTAGCGAGCACGGTCTGGCAGCTTGGACACCAGTTGACATTGCTGTTCTTGCGGTAGGCAAGTCCTCGGCGATAAAACTGCAAAAACAGCCATTGATTCCAGCGGTAGTAGATCGGATCGCAGGTCTGCAGCACTCTGTCCCAGTCAAAGCTGCAGGCATATCGACGCATTGAGCTCTTTTGCTGATCGATGTTTTCATATGTCCAATTGCGCGGATCCAGACCTCGCTTGATTGCCGCATTCTCAGCGGGAAGTCCAAAGGCATCCCAACCAATTGGGTGCATGACGTTGTAGCCGCGCTGGATCCAGTAGCGGGCAATTACATCGCCAAGTGCGTAAGCCTCAGCGTGACCCATGTGCAAATCCCCCGAGGGGTAGGGAAACATGTCAAGGACATACTTCTTGGGTCTTGCATCCTCAGGTTTGGATGAGTCAAACGGTTTGATTTGATCCCAAACCGGCAACCACTTCTCCTGAAGTGCCGAGACGTTGTATTCCTCTTGCAAACTGGTTTCCTTAGCTGAGTGGAAGATAAAAGGTTACCAACGCACGCTCGCACCCAGGGCGCCTAGAAGTGCGGTGGCTTTCAATTGGATTTCCTCGTGCTCGGCATTCGCTTCGGAATCTGAGGTGATTCCGCCACCGATACCTATCGAGACTGAGTCTTTTTCAAAAATCGCCGTGCGGATGACCATCGCAAGCTCCATATCGCCGCCCTGGGAAATCCAACCGATTGCTCCTGAGTAGCCCTGCCTGTCCTCGCTCTCCAGTTCGCTAATTAACTCCATCGCTTTGATTTTCGGAGCACCGGTCATCGAACCACCAGGAAACAGCGCCCGCAAAGCATCCAAAGAGCTCTTCCCTTCGGAAAGCTGTCCCGAAACATCACTGACAAGCTGGTGGACCGTGGAGTAGCTTCTAATTGCGAGAAGGTTTTCAACTTGAATACTCTCGGGGTCGCAGGCTATCGACATGTCATTTCGAATTAGATCCACGATCATCAAATTCTCTGCCCGCTCCTTTGGATCACTACCGAGCTGATTCATCAGCTCTGCATCACGCTTGGCATCCTCAGAGCGGCTGCGGGTTCCTTTGATGGGTGAAGAGAGCACCCTGGTTCCGTGACTGGAGACGAAAAGCTCCGGTGTGATTGACACATAGCTGCGATCTTGGAGTCTTAAGAAACTTGAATACGGTGCTGGGTGCTCCTTGCGAAGTCTCAGGAAATAGCTGAGGGGATCGCCACAATAATCGCCACGGAGCTTTGTCGTGAGGCAAAGCTGGTACACATCACCGGCGGCGATGTGCTCTTTCACTCTCTCGATTTTCTCCTGATAAACCGCCTTACTGTCCATAGCAGAAAGCTCTGTGGAGGTAGCAGCAGGCTTCGCGAGCTCGTAGCTAGAGGCCTCGCCACCTACAAGCGCCAGTCTTAGCAGGGCTGCATGGTGCCAAGAGTCAAACTCGGCCCTGTCCGGAAAGTCACCAATGAAATACATCGCTTTTGCGTCGTGATCATAGACAAAAGCTCTGTCCACGCTCAAAAGCTCAAACTGACTAATGTCTTGAGCCAAGTTTGAGTAGTGAATTACTCCCACGTAACCGGGACGAAAGGCAAACGGCGCGTCAAGATGCTCGCTGCTGGTCGAAAGCCTGAAGTCAGTGGCAGGCACACCAGCCCCAATAACCGAATATCGATCAGTCGGGTGGTGCTGCCTATCGAGCCAAAATGCGCCTGGAAGGTGGCCAAAAAAGGAAACGAATGTGTCGGTGAGCGATGTCCAGGCGTTCAGCCGTTCGCAGTACAGTGGCATAAGGCACCCCTCTAGCCTCGTAGTCTAGTAATCGTGAGCGTTTCAGGTGATTTCTTTCAGTTCCGCTCAGGCGAACTGACAAAGGTCGACATTGCACTTTCTGACTTACTTACTGCCGCCGACAGTTGGCTTGTTTCAAACGGCCAAACGCGGGCATTAGATCGCCACCTGCAGCGTTTCTCGAGATCAATAGCCGATGAGAGAACCCAGAAGCAATTACCCGCCTTTTTTGCCTCACTGGTCGATGCAACACCTATCGAAGGTGACTGGTTTCCGCGTATTGAATATCGCGGCTCCCAACCGGAGGGTGAGCGGCTGTTTCTGAGAAGGCGGCCAGCTCCCGAGAGAACCGAGACCTGCACGCTATGGACGCTAGATAAGCCTGACCCAAGGACTGAGTTTCGCACCAAGGGTCCTGATCTCTCCAGCTGCCAGGCACTGCGGAGAGCTGCAAACCTTCATGGCGCTGATGAAGCTGTGATTCTGAGTGACACAGGAAGGATTGCCGACGGTGCTCTGAGCTCCATTGTGTGGTGGCAGGACGAAGTGCTTTGCGCGCCAGATCAGTCAACTAACTGGCTGCCCTCGATAACCCGCGAGCTGGTACTTGAGATTGCCGGGCAGGCTGGCTATGAAACCAAAGAGACTAGTGCTGTACCCGAGGAGCTAGAAGGTTGCGAGGTCTGGTCGCTCAGTGCCCTTCAAGGGATTCGTGGAGTGACCAGCTGGGGAGACATCCTCCTAGGTGAGCTAAGAATGCAGCGTTCTTTTGGCAAGCGACTGGCCCTGCTGAACCAAAATCTCCCCTCTGCGGATGAGGTATTCGAGGCTTTTGGAGCAAGCTGATGTGCGGAAGATTTGTTGTTGCCAAGGAGGTTGGCGGAATCACCGAGCTCTTTGAGCTTGATGAGGTGCCAAAGGATTACGACCCAATCAGCTACAACGTAGCTCCGACTCAGCAGATTGGCATGATTGTCGAGCGCGAGATTGAGGGAGTCCCCGCAAGGGAGCTACATCTAGCTAGGTGGGGACTGATTCCACACTGGTCCAAAGAGTTGCCAAGTGCTCCCCTGTTCAATGCTAGAAGCGAAAGCGTTTTAGAAAAGCCAAGCTTTAGAGATTCGGCTTTGAAAAAGCGCTGCGCAATTCCAGCCTCAGGCTATTTCGAGTGGCAGACAGTAGCTGGAAGCAAAAAACCTCTCTACATTCATCCCGCGGACGGCATGCTCGCCTTTGCCGGAATCTATTCTTGGTGGCGGGATCCTTCCAAGGATCAAAGTGATCCCTTGAGGTGGCAGCTCACGTGCTCAATTTTGACCAAAGCTGCCTCCCCCGCATTGAATGAGATTCACGATAGGAGCCCGATCCTGCTCTCTCCTGAGAACCTTGGTTCCTGGCTCGCACCTGACTACGAGACAAGCAATGAGTTGGTCGCAGCTCTTGGTCAAGAGTCGGATGAGCTGGCAGCGAGCCTCGAGTTTTATGAGGTATCAGGGGCTGTTGGAAGCGTTTCAAATAACAATCCGAGCCTGATTGAGCGGGTTTAGCTAATCAATTTTGAAAATGTCTGGCGTTAGCCATACACTATTTATTCGAACAAATGTTCGATAAATGGGTAGGGGCTTAGACAGTGCAGATAGAGACCCTTTCGGGTGTTGTAGTGGACCTAGATGGTGCACCGGTCTGCTTCATCTGGAGAGGTAGCGAATACCTGGTCGCCTCAAGACCGGTGCGCTGGTATTCCAGGCGGATCTGGTGGGAGGAAAGCTCCTCTGCTCCTAAGGGAGCGGGGCCCCTCATGGAGGTGGAGATGTGGCGGCTCTGGGCTACATCAGAGAGTTCCAGGACTCTCTTTGAACTTAGACACCTGCAGCCAGCAGACAGCTGGGAGATTTACCCGCTGGAGAGCTGATGGGCTTTACTCATCTAAACCTGGCAAGCGCCTACTCCGCGCACTACGGCGTCAATCGTCCCGAGCAGTTGGCTGCTGCAGCAAGTGCTCTCGGCTTCGAGGCTCTGGCAGTTACTGACAGAGATGGCCTATACGGAGCGGTGAAGCATATTGCCGCCTGCATCAGAGAGGGTATCCACCCGATAGTTGGGGTGAATCTAGAGATTACCGACATGGGAAGGGTGGTAATCCTTGCTCACGGTCACACTTCTGGAAGTGGCTGGAGTCTTATCTGTAGAGCAATTTCACTGGCTCACAACTCAAGGGGTAAGGAGCGAAGACCCAGGCTGAGCCTCGATGAGCTAGCTGGAATGATCAGAGAGGACCCGAGCTGCAGCGTCTTGATAGGCCCTCAAAGCGGCATCGCTAGCAAGGTGCTGGTGAGTCCCGCTAGCGCCAGGGAAGAGCTTGATAGCTGGCTCAGCGCAATACCGCAGTCGGGTGTCTTGGCAATCGAGGTGGTAAATCACCTAAGCGAACCCGGCAGCGTAGCCTCTGAGGAGCACGCCAGAGCCATGCTCAGGCTGGCCGATTCCGCAGGGGTGCCTGCAGTAATTACAAACTCCGCCAGATACCTAGAGCCAGACGATGCGCTAACCGCCGATGTCTTGGATTCCGCTAGGCACCTAGAGCAGCTAGGCCTGTTTGCAATGCAGCCAAACGCCCAGGCATGGATGAAACCGGCTGCGATGATGTTTCGACTCGCGCTCGATGTCTGCGAAGACACAAAGCGGGCCCAAAAGCTGATCCAGACGACCGAGCAGCTGGCAAGCCGCTGCATATTGGAGCCCGAGAGCGACTGCGGCTTTGGCAGACCAAAGACCCCCGAGCAGCAGGCTCTAGGAATTGAGGGAAACCCCTTTGAGGTGCTTTGGCAAAAGGCACACTCCGCAGTAAATGAACGCTACCCCGGTGCTAAGGCTCCCCAGCTTGCGCAGATCCAACACCGACTCTCAAAGGAGCTAATCGCAATCAATGAGCTGGGGTTTGCCACCTATTTCCTAACGGTTGCAGACGTCGCACAAATGATCCGGGACATGAGGATTCGTAGTGCCGCAAGAGGTTCTGGGGCCGGCTCCTTGGTCAACTATTTACTTGGCATTAGCGGTGTTGATCCGATAAGCGAGGGGCTTTTGTTTGAGCGCTTTCTCTCAACCGAAAGAAGCACCCTTCCAGATATCGACATCGACGTTGAGTCGGCCAGAAGGCACGAGATCTATAAAAACATCTTTCGTCGCTACGGCGGCAAGCGGGTAACGCTGCTTTCAATGCAGTCCACCTATCGAAGCCGAGGGGCAGTACGAGACAGCGGCATGGCTCTAGGCATTGATGAGGATGAGATAGACCAGATTGCAAAGAACATCTGGAGATTCTCCGCCAGAAACTTTCGAGGGGCGATGGAGAAAAAGCCGGAGCTTGCAAGGTTTAGTAGCGACACCAAGACAAACGACAGGCTCAATCTGTTGGTGGATATCACCGAGCGACTAGATCGGCTCCCGAGACACATCTCCGTCCACCCCTGCGGGGTAATACTGGGAAACTCCAGCCTGCTCTCGCTAACACCAACCGAGCCAAGCGGCATTGGACTACCCATGAGCCAGTTCGACAAGGACGACATGGATCCCATGGGTTTTCTAAAGCTCGATGTTCTTGGGGTCAGGATGCAAAGCGCCATGGCCTACACAATCCGAGAGATAGCCAGGGTGAAAAAGAAAAAGGTGGATCTCGACTCGGTAGACAGGGAGGACAAGAGCGTCTTTGAACAAATCAGGACAACCAATACCCTGGGTATTTTCCAAATCGAGAGCCCTGGGCAGCGCGAGCTAACGGGAAAGCATCAACCAACCAGGTTTAACGACCTAACGCTGCAGATATCGCTGTTTCGACCAGGTCCGATGAAGGGAAACATGATTAAGCCCTACCTAGATGGCAGGCACGGACTAATAACCCCCGACTATCTCCACCCTGACTTGAGGCCAATTCTCGAGGAGAGCTACGGCGTGGTGGTGTTTCACGAGCAGCTGATGCGAATTATGCAAAAAATGACCGGTTGCAGCCTGGCTCAAGCCGACGAGATGCGCAGAAAGCTCGGCAAGGAGTCAAAGGCTGCGAGCGTCTCAACCTACTTCCACAAAGCAGCCGCTGCCCGCGGCTACCAAAAACAAATAATTGACAAGGTCTGGTCGATTATCGAGGGGTTTGGAAGCTTTGGGTTCTGTAAGGCTCACGGAGCCGCCTTTGCCCTCCCCACCTATCACTCCGCCTGGCTCAAAACCCACTACCCCACCGAGTTCATTGCGGGGCTACTCACCCATGATCCGGGTATGTACCCACGTAGGCTGCTGATCGCAGAGGCCAGAAGGCTTGGGGTTCGCATTCTCCCGATAGACGTAAACCGTTCGACAAATGAGTACCTGGTGGAGAAGGTGGCAAAGGGTCACGGGGTCAGGATGGCCCTGACTGAGATAGCCGGAATCTCAAACAGGGAGATAGAGCGGATTATCTGCGAGCAGCCCTTTAGAGACATTGCCGATTTCTACATCAGAGCAAGGCCAGCAAGAAGAACCCTAGAGCGGCTTGCGCTTATCGGCGGCTTAGACTCTTTGGCCGGCATATCGGGGGAAGAGGCTCAGCACAGCCGGGGAGACCTGCTTGTACACATTAGGCAACTAACTGCGAAGCGTCCTGCAGTAAATGACGCCAATCAGCTCAGCTTTGAGCTTGGTTCGCTAGACACCTTGCCCCAGGGAAACCCCTCTCCCTCAAAACAAGAAAGGCTCGATCAAGAGCTCAAATACACCGGCATGGACATATCTGCTCACCAGATTGAGAGATTCCAGGAAATGCTCGATGACCTAGGGGTGGTGAGAGCATCCGAGCTAGTTGGACTCAGAAGCAACACTGAGGTATTGGTGGCAGGTGTGAGGGTTGCAACTCAAACGCCTCCGATGCGAAGTGGCAAGCGCGTAGTGTTTATCAGCCTCGACGATGGGACAGGCTGTGCGGATGCAACCTTCTTTGACGAGGCGCAGCGCAGATGTTCAAGCCTGTTATTTCAAAATCGACTTCTCCTGATATCAGGAAAGACCCGACGCACGGGGGTGCGAGGGGTCTCGGTCCTGGCCGAAAATGCCTGGGATCTCAGGCAGCTTTGGCTTGAGTGGGAAAAGAAGGCTTCTTAGTCGTTGTTGAAAATCGCCAGCAGCCTCAAGATCTCGATGTAGAGCCAGATTAGAGATGCGGTGAGTCCGAAGGCAGCACGCCACTCCATCTGCTCAGGCCAGCCCTGCGCAACACCCTGACGAATAGTTTCGAAATCAAGGTTTAGCGTGAAGGCAGCGAGTCCAACACCAACCAGAGCAATCAACCAGCCAAATGGGCTGGTATAGACGCTCATGCCAGCGAATAGAGCAAAACCTAGGTTCACCATCGCAAACACGAAGTACCCCATGATTGCAAAGGTCATAATGCGAGTGAACCTGGCATCAACCTTTATCCAGCCAAAACGGTAGGCAGCAAACATCGAACCCGCGGTCGCAAAGGTTCCAATTACAGCAGTCTGCACAATGCCTGGGTACATCGCCTCAAAAATGCCGCTGATGCCTCCAATAAAGACTCCCTGCACTAGCGCGTAGGCCATCATCACACCAGGACGCACGGTCTTGGAAAACGCTGCCCAAAGCCCAAGTCCCAGTCCGACGAACATGGCTGGGAAAGCAAGGCTGTAGAGGCCAAAGAACCAGGTAACCCCGGCACCAACCAACACAGCAAGGAACATGCCCATCACCTTGGAGGTAGTGCCCTCCATTGTCATGCGGGTCTGAGTAATCCGACCAAACTCTTTGTCGACGACGCTCGGGCTAATTCTCTCTGCCATGAGTCCGGTCTTCATCGACTGATTGAAAGCTGGATTGTGTGACAATTTGGCTCCTTATATTTGACTGGGACAAGCCTGATTCTAAGTTAGGAAACTGGAAATATCCTGCGAAAATGCTGCTTGGAGTGGACCTGAGGGGACTTGAACCCCTGACCCCCTGCATGCCATGCAGGTGCGCTACCAGCTGCGCCACAGGCCCGAAAGCTTTGCCAGTCTACACAAGAATCAATCTGTGGGCACAACCGGACAATCTCGCCAGAGTCGCTCCAGCGAATAGTACTCACGCTCCTGCTCGTGCATTACGTGGACCACAAGATCACCAAAATCCAACAGCACCCAACGACCAGTCTGTTTACCCTCTCTGAACCTTGGTCTGAGCTCGTGCTTTGCAAGCTCATCCTCGACGGCTTCGGCGATCGCTATCGCCTGGCGCTCGTTCTTAGCGGAGACGATTAGAAAAACCTCCGCTAGCGCAAAGGGGTCAGTCACATCAAGCGCAACTAGCTCCTCACCGAGTTTCTCCTTGGCCGCCGCCGCGGCAATCTTGAGGTGAGAGATTGTCTCCTTGCTAGCGGCCAAGCCCTAGCCTCCAACAGCACTGAGAATTGTCATTACCGAAAGTATTGCAGCTATCACTAGCCCAATTGCACCCACACCGACCGCATACGGCTTCCACCAGCCTTTTCTGAGGACCTTGGTCGGCACCGCAACAAAACTCGAACGCTCATCAATGAGCTGAAGAGCGCTGATGGGCTCAACCGTGGAAATAACGCCAGTGACGCTTTCACCCTCTTCGGTGTCCAGTCCGTCCATTCCCTCAAGTGCTGCCGTGCCGGGACCAGTCATGGGACCGGAGATAACCTCAATTGATCCCGTTATGGCAATCTCGACAGTCTCTATTGGCATGGAAATTGCTTCCGGCATTGTCTCTAGAACTATCGACTCGGTAGATGGCTCCGAAAATAGGTTCTGTCCTGTAAAAGTTGGCTCGGGAAAGTCGACCTCAGGTGCCTCAATAGTCATCGGCTCGACATACGCCGCTCGGCGCGCTCGCCTCGAATCAGAGTCTGCCGAAGGCGCGCTGGGCGACTGGGGACCATCAACACTTGGTAATGCTCCAAAGAGGCCCTGTTCGCGCATTTGGCGCCTGGTGAGTTTCGGCTGGCCAGGAGGCGGCGTTTGGTGCTGTTTGGGAGGCAGATTTTCAGGGGGTCTCGATTGGGGTGCAGTGAGCGTCTGAGATTGGCTTTGCTGGAGAGAAATTGGTTCTCCCCTGCGCTCTGCCTCTCTAAGCTCTCGCCTAGTTAGATGTTGAGTCACCTAGTCCCCTGTATAGCCTGTGTTTGGCAATGTACTGGACAACTCCGTCTGGCACCAAATACCAAATTGGTTTACCGGCGGTCGCTCTATCTCTGATGTCGGTGGAAGAAATTGCCAATGCGGGAACCTCGAGTTGCGTTATTTTCGCACCTTCGACATTCGGAAGCTCCAGATTGTGACCCGGACGGGTCACCGCAACGAAGTGAGCCAAGTCCCAGACCTCATCGATCTGCTTCCATGCCAAAATCTGCGCGATTGCGTCGGCTCCCGAGATGAAGAAGAGTTCTGCCTCTGGCTTGAGCCGCTTGATTTCTTTTAGAGTGTCGACGGTGTAAGTGGTTCCAGATCGATCGATGTCTACCCTGCTCACCTCGAACCTCGGATTCGCAGCGGTTGCAATCACCGTCATTAGGTAGCGATGCTCTGAAGAGCTGACTACCTTCTTGTGCCAAGGTTCGCCTGTTGGAACAAATACGACTTCATCAAGCTCGAAAGCGTCAGCGGCCTCCGAAGCGGCAACAAGGTGGCCATGGTGGATTGGGTCAAAAGTTCCACCCATCACGCCAATGCGTGGCCCCTTGGCGTTCATGGGCTTCTAGTGGCCAGCCTGCTGGTTCGACCGGCGCATGTTGCGATTTGAAACATCCCTATAGGACCAAGTAACCGCGCCCAATGCTAAGAAGCCAACCATTGCAATTGCCCCGTACAAAATGGCAGGCATTGGCAGCTCGTTGTGATGGACGATGGCCTCTTCAAGAAGTATTGAAATCACTGTCTCTCCTAAGTCGACTCTAAGTTTAGCTTCGGACCTGGCCGTTACCCCTAATCAGCCATTTTGTGCTGGTTAGTTCGCTCAAGCCCATTGGTCCGCGAGCGTGCAGCTTCTGAGTTGAGATTCCAACCTCAGCCCCAAAGCCAAACTCGCCACCGTCAGTGAATCGAGTTGAGGTGTTGACCATCACCGCAGCGGAGTCGACCGAAGCCAGGAAGCGCTCGGCATTTGCAAGGTCACCGGTCACAATTGACTCAGTGTGGTGGGTGGAGAACTTGGCGATGTGCTCAAGTGCCGAATCGAGGTCTTCCACCACCCTTACCGAAAGTTCAAGCGACAGGTACTCGGTATTCCACGTCTCATCGGTTGCGGGCTCGGCTTCGATGTATTTCCGGCTGATTTCGCAACCGTGCAACTTCACACCAGCCTCAACAAGTGCTTTACCAATGGTTGGCAACAGTCTCTCGGCAGCCGAGGCATGGACTAGAAGAGTTTCCAGGGCATTGCAAACCGATGGGCGATGAGTCTTGGAGTTGATCACCAGTGGCAGAGCCATTTCTAGATCAGCTGTTTCGTCAAGGAACATGTGGACGATTCCATCGCCAGTTTCAATGACAGGAACCTTGGAGTTCTTCACCACGCTTTGAATAAGAGCGGCGGAACCTCTTGGAATTAGGACGTCAATCAGGCCTCGAGCCTGCATCATCTCTGTTGCGCCGTCGCGACCGAACTCATCAACGGTCTCGACGCCGGATTCTGGCAGCGAGCTCTCCTTCAGACCACTTTGAATTAAGGAGACCAAAACCTCATTGGTTTTCTCTGCAGCGGAGCCTCCCCGGAGGACTGCCGCGTTACCACTTTTGAGAGCGAGGGCAGCGATGTCTACAGTGACATTTGGTCGGGCCTCATAGATGCAGCCAATTACCCCAAACGGAACCTTGACCTGCTGAAGGCTGATGCCATTTGGCAAGGTCTTACCCTGAACGCTTACTCCAACTGGGTCTGGAAGAGCAATAATTTCTTCAATGGATCTCGCAAGACCCTGAATCCTTGCCTCGTCGAGATTTAGCCTGTCCAAGAGGCCCTGTGAAAGTCCATTTTCTTTACCGCGCTCAAGATCCAAGGCGTTTGCGCTAACGATTGCACCTGCGTTATCCAGAAGCAGCTGGGCAATCCGCGCCAGCGCAGCATTCTTTGTATCCGTGGAGGCTGCGGCGAGCGAAGGCGAGGCTTCCTTCGCCCTTGTGAGGATTGACTGGACACTCATCCCAAAATCCTAACTTGCTGCCCCATTGACGGGTTCAAACCAGGTGTGGTGAGGATCTTCCTCACCAAGCGATAAAACCAGCTCTGTTGCAGTGAGGATTACGCCAACACCACCCTCTGCGGCATACCTGGCGGCGGCAAGCTTCGTTAGAGCCCCACCCGTTCCGTAACCGGTAGAGGTTCCCGAGACCTGAATGTGGGAAAGATCGTCGGCCTGGTTGACTACCGCGATGCGCTCCGCGCCCTCTTCCCCGGGAGCCTTTGAATAAAGAGAGTCGACATCGCTAAGTAAAATAAGGAGGTCCGCCTGGGCAAGAAGTGAAACTCTCGAAGCTAGACGGTCGTTGTCACCAAAGCGGATCTCCTGGGTCGCAACCGAGTCATTTTCGTTAATAATCGGCACCACGCCGATCTCCAAGAGTCTTTCTAGGGCCCTCGAGGCGTTCATCCGAGGCTGCTCCTCGTCGAGGTTGTCGACCGTGAGGAGAATTTGACCCGGAATGAGACCGTGGCGGTCAAGCGAACGTTCGTAGCGCCCCATGAGTCTGGCCTGACCAATACTCGCCAGAGCCTGGCTGGTGGCCAAGTCTTCGGACTTTACAGTTAGGCCAATTAGGGGTGCAGCGGTGGCAATAGCACCTGAGCTAACCACAATTACTTCTTTGCCGGACTTTGACTGCTCGGCCACGAAGTCCACAATCAAATCTAAGTTTGCCTCGTTGGCACCTGTTATTGAGGAGGAGCCCACCTTAATGACTATCCTCTTTGCCCCAGCCAATCTTTCTGCGGTTCTCACTCTTCCTCCGTGAAAATGCTTGATTCGCGCACAGCCTCTCGCTCTGCCCGACCCCTAGCACGCTCGTCCATCATTTCGTAATACTCAGCTCTTCGCTGCTTGTTGGTGCGACGATCGTTGGGGTCAATTCTTTCCGCGACCTCTCGAGCGTCAGCCATTTCAGCGAGGGATGAAATCATCGGGTCCCAATCGAAGACAACACCGTCTCCGGAACCCACAATCACTGTGGATCCGGAGCGAGCGCCCAACTTGGTCAGCTGGTCTTCGACGCCAAGCTTATGAAGTCGCTCGGCTAGATAACCAACGGCCTCAGCGTTACCAAACTCTGTTTGAGCGACCCAGCGCTCTGGTTTTTGGCCAACCACCCTGAATATCTCTTCGTCACCAATCTGTTCCCGGGTGACACTGAAGGTTGAGGTTTCAGGCTGAGTTTGTAGCAGTGAGAAGCGCCTGGAGGTCTCCTCTGCTATCTGTGATCGACCCTCCTCGGCCAACATTCCTAGAGCAAAGCCAAGTTCCTTTAGTCCTGCGTGGGTAGCGGTCGAAACCTGATAGACCGGATAGCCAAGCTCCTCAAAGTCCTTTTGCACAAAGTCAGCGAGCTCTTTCGCATCTGGAATGTCGATTTTGTTGAGGACTATAACCTGTGGTCTTTCAATTAGCGGAGTCTGGCCCTCTGGGACCTCATACTTATGAAGCTCCTCAAGAATCACCTTGAGATCGCTAACTGGGTCGCGGCCGTTTTCTAGCGTTGCGCAGTCAATTACATGGCAAAGGGCACTGCAGCGCTCAACGTGCCGAAGAAACTCAAGTCCTAGCCCCCTGCCTTCGCTTGCACCCTCAATCAGACCGGGGACGTCTGCAATGGTGTAGCGCTTATCGCCAGCCTGCACGACCCCAAGGTTTGGATGCAGAGTCGTGAAGGGATAATCGGCGATCTTCGGCCTGGCCGCACTCATGGCAGCTATCAGTGACGACTTTCCTGCAGAGGGGAAGCCGACTAGGGCAATGTCGGCAACGGTCTTCAGTTCGAGAACTACATCTCCCTGCCAACCCGGTACTCCCAATAGATGGAAACCAGGCGCAATCCTTTTGCGGCTTGCCAGTGCGGCATTACCTAGGCCACCCTGCCCACCCTTGGCAACCAGAAGCTCCATGCCTGGATGTGCGAGGTCGGCAAGAAGTTCTCCAGCTGGTGACTTGACGACGGTGCCAACCGGAACGGGCAGCACGAGGTTCTCTCCACGGTAACCGTTGTTGTAATCGCCTTGGCCGTTGCCACCGGAGTCGGATGAGCGGTGAGGCCTGTGGTGGTATTCCAAGAGGGTGGTGACGTTGTGGTCGGAGATTAGAGAGATTGAGCCGCCGTCTCCGCCATTTCCACCATCTGGACCTGCGAGCGGTTTGTACTTCTCACGTTTGATGCTGGTGCAGCCGTTGCCGCCGGAACCGGCGCGCAAATGGAGCGTCACTTGATCAATGAAGCTGACCATGATGCTCCTCTAACTAAAAGAGGCGGACCCGAAGGCCCGCCTCAATCAAATCTTTGTGTTACTGGGAAACCACGTTTACTACGCGGCGTCCTGCCTTGGCACCGAACTCAACTGCACCGGCGGAGAGTGCAAACAGAGTGTCATCCTTGCCGCGGCCGACGTTTACACCCGGGTGAAAGTGGGTTCCGCGCTGGCGAACGAGAATCTCACCGGCATTGACCTGCTGGCCATCGTGACGCTTAACGCCCAGACGCTGCGAGTTTGAATCGCGACCGTTCCTGGTGGAGCTAACTCCCTTTTTGGATGCCATTTCTACCTGCCTACTTGATCTCGGTGACCTGAACGCGGGTCAAATCCTGACGGTGACCCTGACGCTTTTTGTAACCGGTCTTGTTCTTGTACTTCTGGATAACAATCTTTGGTCCACGAGTCTGGTCCAAAACCTCTGCGACGACCTTTACCTTCGCAAGTGCCTTAGCATCGCTGGTCACCTTCTCGCCATCTACCAAAAGCAGGGCTGGAAGCTCAATCGTTCCTGAGGTCGCGGCAATGCGGTTCATGGTGACGATCGTGCCGACCTCAACCTTTTCCTGGCGGCCGCCTGCGCGTACTACTGCGTAAACCACTTTGAAACCTATCTTTACGGGATATCTCTCATCCACAGCTGGACGAGCAACAGCGGCTAAGTTTAGTGAAGTTTGGAGCTTCGGTCAACAAGTTGAAGACCCTATTCAGTTTCTTTTTCCACCTTTTTTGCCCTTGGCTTTTTCACTGAGCTGGTGGCGCGTCGAGACTTTGGCTTGGCCTTTGGTGTGGGCTCAGGAAGAGCCTCTAGAACTGCATTTAGCATCTCCGTCTTTCCCTCAGGCTCTTTAGCCTCAGCTGGGGTGACTCCAGCCATCTTGTTGAAAACGTCCTTTGCCGCGTCCGCCTGCTCCGCGGTCACTACTTTCTTCACAACTTCAGGCTTCTCAGCCTTCTTCTTACTACCGCGCTTAGGAGTCTCCTGAGAACGGAACCTCGGCTCGTCGTGAACCACCACTCCCCTACCAGCGCAGCATTCGCAAGGCTCGCTGAAGGTTTCCAGAAGCCCGAGGCCTATCTTCTTGCGGGTCATCTGAACTAGGCCGAGTGAGGTAATTTCACCGACCTGGTTCTTGGTCCTATCGCGACTGAGGCACTCGAGCAGCCTCCTACGAACTGACTCCTGGTTTGCGTCCTGAATCATGTCGATGAAGTCGATGACGATGATGCCGCCGATGTCCCGAAGCCTCAGCTGACGAACTAACTCCTCAGCCGCTTCGAGGTTGTTTTTGGTAACGGTCTCCTCGAGGTTCCCACCTGAACCAATGAACTTTCCGGTGTTGACGTCAACAACGGTCATGGCCTCGGTGCGATCAATCACCAGTGAACCTCCTGATGGGAGGTAGACCTTGCGATCAAGAGCCTTGGCAATCTGATCTCCAATGAAGTACGTGTCGAAAATATCTGGCTTCTTTTTGTACTCGACAACGCGCTCCATTAGGTCTGGGGCTACTGCCTGCAAGTACTCGCGAATGGTCTCATTGGCCCTCTTGCCGCTGATAACCAGCTCCTGAAAATCCTCGTTAAAAACGTCTCGGATGATTTTCACCAGAAGGTCTGGCTCACTGTGCAATGTGGCCGGTGCCTTCCCTGTCTCAGACTGCCTGGTGATCTCTTCCCACTGGGTCTGTAGGCGCTGAACGTCAAGAATCAACTGTTCCTCAGAGGCACCCTCAGCGGCCGTGCGGACAATGACGCCGGCATCTTCGGGAAGCGTGTTCTTGAGAATCTGCTTTAGACGCTGACGCTCACCCTCTGGAAGCTTTCTTGAAATTCCAGACATGTTTCCACCAGGCACGTAGACCAAGAAGCGGCCAGGCAGTGAGATTTGAGAGGTGAGCCGGGCACCCTTCTGTCCAACCGGGTCCTTCGTTACCTGAACCAAAACCTGATCACCGGACTTGAGAGCTAGTTCGATGCGCCTTGGCTGGTTACCAGTTTCCGCAGCCTCCCAGTCAACCTCACCGGAATAGAGAACCGCGTTACGACCACGACCAATATCAACAAAGGCAGCCTCCATAGAGGGCAGTACGTTTTGAACTTTTCCGAGATAGACGTTTCCAATGATCGAGGCGCCCTGAGTCTCAGTGACGTAGTGCTCGACCAGCTGACCGTCCTCGAGGACGCCAATCTGAACACGCTCATCAACCTCTCGCACGATCATCTTGCGGTCAACTGACTCGCGCCTGGCGAGGAACTCACTCTCGGTAATAGTTGAGCGGCGGCGCCCTGTGTCGCGCGAATCCCTCCTGCGCTGGCGCTTTGCCTCGACGCGGGTGGAGGTATCCGCCTCTTCCTTCTTTTCCCTTGCAGCGGGCTTTGCGCGTTCCTTCGGCGCCTCCTTGCGGGCTCGCTCGCGCCTCTTGGGTTCGGGTTTTGCCTCTTCCGCAGGTTTACCCGAGCGTGGGTTCACCACCGGAGTTGGGAGATCTGGGGCCTGGAAGATCAGCTGGGTTGCCAGCGGCTTCTTCGGCTCTTCCTTTTTCTTAGCCAAGTTATGCCTCATGGCCTGAGGTTCACACCCTCTAGGTCATTTGTCGTGATTCGAGCCGCAGCCTGAATCTAATTCTCAGTGTCACCAGCAACTTGTGGTGAAAATCCTTCGATGCGAGTGTGTTCGCATCTACCTTGAAGTATGCCATGAACGTTATAAAAATGCGATAATCCCACCATGCTGTTTCCCTTTTTCCTCATTGGCTTTGGCGCGATGGGCTGGATCGCGAGCTTCGGTCTGACCCTCGAACGAATCAAGGTGGCCGGTGACCCTGGGGCAGCAACCGCATGTGACATCTCTCCTTTTATTAGCTGCAAGTCTGTGATGCTCTCCGAACAAGCCGCGCTCTTCGGATTTCCAAATCCACTCATCGGACTGGCAGCGTTCTTTGCGCCCGTACTGGTTGGTTTTGCGATGTTGGCGGGAGCAAAGTTCGCAAGCTGGTTCTGGCAGGGACTCTTGGCAGGTCACGTATTGGCGATGGCTTTTGTTTTCTGGCTTTTCAGCCAGAGCGTTTTTTCAATTGGTTCACTTTGCATCTACTGCATGGTGGCGTGGACAGCGACGATCCCTCTCTTCTGGGCCATATTCGGCAGGGCCGGAAGGGATGGACATCTGGGTACGCGGTTTACTCCCGCGGGTGAGTTCATCTACGAGTGGGCCTGGGTCCTGACCCTTGTTACCTACGCGGGCCTCTCAGGAGTTATTTTGGTCTACTTCTGGGACTACTGGCCCACGCTCTTTTAGAACCAGATCTCAAGTTCGCGCTTGGCAGTTTCCTCAGAATCGGAGCCGTGGACCAGGTTCTGAATTACTTCTGTTCCCCAGTCTCGAGACAAGTCTCCCCTAATGGTTCCCGGACCAGCAATAGTTGGGTCTGTAGCACCAGCTAACGACCTAAAACCCTCTACAACTCTCTCGCCCTCGAGTTTGATTGCCACGACTGGACCAGAGAGCATGAATTCCATGAGCGGCTCATAGAAAGGCTTTCCCTCGTGCTCCGCATAGTGCTTCGCGAGCAGCTCCCGCGAAGGCTCAACAAACTTCATGTCGGCGATCTTGTAGCCCTTACGCTCGCATCTCGCGATAATTTCGCCAACTAGATTTCGCTTCACGCCATCAGGCTTGATTAGCACCAGTGTCTGCACCGGACTCTCCCATCATCTTGTTGTAATTCTCTCGCGCCTTATCAATCGTGCCGCCTGCAATCAGCGCCCAAACCCATAGCCCAACAAGAATTGCACCAATCAGGAACATTCCCCAGAGCCAGAAACCGCTAGCCAATAGTGCCGCCTGAATTATCCAACCAACGACATACCCGGCGGGTGAGCGAAGGAGCGCTGGGGTCAATATTGCCGCTATTGCAAAACTCAAACCGATGGCCCAAATGGCAGTGGTGTCGGGAAGATTGCTTGCGGGATCCGCGCCTTTGAGGCCAAATGCAGCCAAGGTCGCGAAAAAGATTACAAAGGACTCGAAGCTCAGCACAATCGAGGCAAGAGCCCGTTTTGAGCTTTTAGTCTTCTTCATCCAGCTCCTCCTGCAGCATCTCTAAAACTGCTCCAACCAAATACAAAGAACCAGTTGCAAACATGGCATCTTCCCCTGCAAGCCTAGATGCCTTCTTGTAGGCGGAGGGAATGGCAACATCGACATCAACCACATTTGCCCCCTTTGCGCGCAAAACCTCAGCCAGCTCATCTGCCGCCAGAGCCCTCGGCCCCTCAACCTGAGTGACGATGAGATCATCAAAGGTCTCGGCTAGAACTGCAGCTGCTGAATCGATGTCCTTGTCTGCAAGCATTGCAACCAGCGCGGTCGTGCGCTCGGGCTTGAAGTGCCACTGGATTGAGCGTCTAAGAGACCGAAGCCCTGCGGGGTTGTGAGCACCATCTAAAACAATCAGTGGCTCCTTCGTTACAACCTGAAGCCTTCCAGGGCTCAAAGAGTCTGCAAGAGCAGACCGCAGGACCTCGTCTGCGATGGCCCTTCCGCCAAGAAACATCTCAACCGCCGCGATTGCTGTTGCTGCATTCTCAGCCTGGTGCTCGCCGATTATCGGCATCCATAAATCTGGATAGCTACCCACGACGCCCCGAACGCTGAATCTTGTTCCGTAGCCTTCGGGTTGTGCGCCCAGCAGCTCGAAAGATTGGCCTGCGAAGTGGTAATCCTGCTTTGACCGCGAACGAATAATCTCCTCAACGCTTTCCCATTGGGTGCTTGAGACAACCACCGACTTCTCCTTGATAATGCCGGCTTTGGTCTGTGCAATTTCTTCAACCGTGTCACCGAGGGTCTTGGTGTGGTCAAGATCAATCGGGGTAAACACTGCGACATCACCATCCGCCACATTCGTCGAGTCCCACTCCCCACCAATGCCGACCTCGAGTACCAGCACGTCGATGGGAGCATCGGCGAAGAGCTGGAAGGAAAGCGCAGTAAAGGCTTCAAAGAAAGTGAGCGGGGCTTCTGACTGCTCCGCAAGCTGAGCATCAATCAGGTCAAGAAGGGGTTTGTTCTGTTCGTAGTTCTCGACAAAAAGCTCGTCGCTCACGGGGTCGCCATCTAGTGAGATGCGCTCATTGAAGCTGATCAAATGTGGCGAGGTGACCCGGCCGGTTCTAAGTCCCATCTCCCGCAAGATTCGCTCGATGATTCTTGCGGTGGAGGTCTTACCGTTTGTTCCCGTGAGGTGGATGACTGGGTAGGCCTGCTGCGGATTACCCATTAGCTCAACTGCCAACCTGGTGGGCTCGAGCCTTGGACGCATCTGGTTCTCAGGTTTGCGTGCATAAAGCTCCTGCACGACCTCGGCCATGCGCTCAGCCACCGAGCTCACTTCTTCGCTAGCTCTATCTCGATTGCCCCGTTCTCTCCCACCGAGAGCTCAGCGCTTGGTTCTCCAGAGAGAATTTCCAGACTCTGGGCAAGTGTTTCCCTTGCAACGAAATCCCGATGTTCATCCAAAGCACGCTGCGATTCGCTATCTGCAACCAACTTCAGGCTGATGCGATCTGAGACATCAAGCCCCGCGTCCTTTCGAGCCTGCTGGATGTGCCTTACTGCATCACGGGCAATTCCCTCATCGGCAAGCTCCTTGGTTACAGCAGTGTTGAGTAAAACAAAGCCTTGAGAAGTTATGCCGACACTGCTGCCTTCTGAGTCATCACTTGCAACCATAGAGATCTCGTATTCACCGGGAACGAGAGTGTGTTCGCCGACTTTTAGCTGCTCTCCCTCCAGCTTCCACGCACCGGCCTTGGCAAGCTTGATGACCTCTTGAACAGCTCCACCGAGCCTTGGGCCGAGCGCCCTGGCATTAACGATTAGCGACTTATTCAGACCAAAGGAGGCTGCTATCTCCTCTGTCGACTCGACCACGGTCACCTGCTTGACGTTCAGCTCGTCCGCTAAGAGATCGGAATAGGCCCTGAGGCTATCGGGCTCCGTCACGGCCACTGTTAGCTCGCTAAGTGGAAGTCTCACTCTTAACCCAGCAGCCTTGCGAAGCGAAAGCGCAACCGAAGCCGCCTCCCTAATTGCATCCATGTCTCTGACAAGCGCAGAGTCCTGAGGGAACTCCCCTGCGTCGGGCCAGGATGTGAGGTGGACTGACCTGCCCCCGGTTAGACCGCGCCACATCTCATCCGAGACGATTGGCAACAGCGGTGCTGCTGCCCTTAGGACAGCTTCAAGGACGGTGTAAAGGGTGTCGAAGGCGTCCTTGTCACCCTCCCAGAAGCGATCTCTGGATCGCCTGATGTACCAGTTCGTAAGAACCTCAGCAAAGTCACGCAGTCGAGCAGACGCCTGGAAGCTGTCAAAGTTGTCAAGATCCTCTTGCATCAGCTCAATGACCTCAGCACTTTTAGCCATTATGTAGCGATCGAGAAGCTGAGTAGAGGCGTGAGAGGGCGATGCCTCGTAGCCTGCGGCATTCGCATACAGAGCAAAGAAGTAGTAGCTGTTCCAAAGTGGCAACAGAGCCTGCCGCACACCCTCTCGAATTCCCTGCTCGGTAACAGCGATATTCCCGCCGCGCAAAATTGGGGAGGACATCAGGAACCAACGCATGGCATCCGAGCCGTCGCGATCGAAGACCTCGTTCACATCCGGATAGTTCCTGAGGGACTTGGACATTTTCTGTCCGTCATTGCCAAGCACAATGCCGTGGCTAATGGCATTTTTGAATGCAGGACGATCGAACAGAGCCGTCGAGAGAACATGAAGTGTGTAGAACCAGCCCCTCGTCTGACCAACATATTCGACAATGAAGTCCCCGGGGAAGTGACTGTCGAACCACTCTTGGTTCTCGAACGGGTAGTGGACCTGGGCAAAGGGCATAGAACCGGATTCAAACCAGCAGTCCAGAACCTCCGGGACTCTTCGCATGGTCGACTTGCCGGTGGGGTCATCCGGGTTTGGTCTGGTCAGCTCATCGATTACAGGTCTGTGAAAGTCATCCGGGCGGACACCGAAGTCTCGCTCAAGATCGTCGAGGGAGCCGTAGACATCGATTCTTGGGTAGTTAGGGTCGTCCGACTTCCAGACCGGTATTGGTGCTCCCCAGAAACGATTTCGAGAAATAGCCCAGTCCCGAACGTTTTCCAACCACTTGCCAAAACTGCCGTTTTTGGTGTGTTCGGGCACCCAGTTGATCTCTTGATTTAGCTCAAGCATGCGATCGCGGATCTTTGTCGTCTCAACAAACCAGGAAGAGACCGCCTTGTAGATAAGAGGATTCTTACAGCGGTAACAGTGCGGGTAGCTGTGGTCGTAGGAGGCTTGACGAAAGAGTCTGCCCATGGACTTCAGATCCTGAGTTATTGGCTTGTTGGCCTCAAAAACGTGCTGGCCCTCGTATGGGGCGATTAGTGAATTGAATTCTCCGCGCTCATTGACGGAGACGTAGGTGGGGATACCCGCGGCGTTGCAAAGTAGCTGGTCGTCCTCACCATAAGCAGGGGCCTGATGAACGATTCCCGTGCCTTCATCCGCCGTGACGTATTCTCCAACAAGAATTTTCCAAGCATTGGCCACGTCATATTTCTCGGAGTCCGCATAGAAGTCAAATAAGCGGGCGTAGTGCAAGTCCTTCAACTCGTTTCCGAGAAAAGTCTTCTCAATAGACTCAGCTACCTCTTCTGCGGATTCGAAGCCAAGTTCCTTGGCGTAGCCGCCAACTAGAGATTGTGCAATCAGGAACTTGCCTTTACCAAGAGTGCTATTTGGTGCTTCTACCAGGGCGTAGGTAATCTCTGGTCCAACCGCAAGAGCGAAGTTAGTCGGCAGAGTCCACGGAGTTGTGGTCCAAGCCAGGAGATTTACTCCATCGAGTTCGTGCCCAGGCTCGGTGATGGGGAAGGTTACGGTTACCGACTGGTCCTGACGATTCTTGTAGACCTCATCGTCCATCCTGAGCTCATGGTTGGAAAGCGGTGTCTCACATCGCCAGCAATAGGCCAGCACCTTGAAGCCCTCATAAATTAGGCCTTTGGTGTGGAGTTCCTTAAACGCCCAAAGCACGCTTTCGGTGTAGTTCTGGTCCAAAGTCTTGTAGTCATTGTCAAAGTCAACCCAGCGCGCCTGCCTAGTTACATAACTGCGCCAGTCCTCGGTGTATTTGAGCACTGAGGTCCTGCAGAAAGCGTTGAACTTGTCCACCCCGTACTTTTCAATCTCAGGCCTACCGCTGATCCCCAAAAGTCGCTCAGCCTCGACCTCAGCTGGAAGTCCGTGAGTGTCCCAGCCGAAACGGCGCTCCACCCGCTTGCCACGCATGGTTTGGTACCTCGGTACCAAATCCTTGGTATAGCCGGTCAGTAGGTGACCGTAGTGCGGCAGCCCGTTGGCAAACGGAGGACCGTCATAAAACACAAATTCTTCGGAGTCCGAAGCAACTCGCTGGTCGATTGATTCCTGAAAGGTTCCGTCTTTTTCCCAGTGCTCCAGCACCTCTTTTTCGACATCGGGAAAAGACGGCGAGGCAACAGGGCCAGATTTGGAATCTTTATGCTTTGGGTACATCACGGCTTTCGAACGGAATGTTGAGACTAACAATGTTAATCTAGTGAAGCTAAAGAACCCGAGGTCTCAGTGAATAACGCAAAACCCAATCCACTCGCTCCCGCTCAGATTCCAGAGAAAGCGAGCGTTGATGGTCTAGAGGCTAAATGGGTTCCCAGTTGGGAGCAGAACTCGGTCTATGGCTTCAACCCAGGTGCTCCAAAAGAGAACATCTACTCGATAGACACTCCCCCGCCTACCGCGTCCGGTTCACTGCACGTCGGTCACGTATTCAGCTACACCCACACCGACGTCGTCGCGAGGTTCCAGCGGATGTGCGGTAAGGATGTCTTCTACCCGATGGGGTGGGATGACAACGGTCTTCCGACCGAGCGCAGGGTTCAGAACTACTACGGGGTGCGCTGCGACCCAACACTTCCCTACCAAAAAGACTTCACTCCACCTCAGGTCGGTGGGGACAATAAGAGCACCAAGGCAGCGGATCAAATGCCCATATCAAGGCAAAACTTTATTGAGCTCTGCGAAAAGCTGACCGAGGAGGACGAGCAGGCATTCGAGAACCTTTGGCGCAACCTCGGGCTTTCCGTCGATTGGTCACAGAGTTATCGCACGATCAGCAAGGAGTCCCAGCGGGTCTCACAGCAGGCATTTTTGAATAATCTCAGTCGCGGTGAGGCTTACCTCTCGATGGCCCCGACTTTATGGGACGTAACCTTCCGAACCGCTGTAGCCCAGGCAGAGCTTGAGGATCGGGAGATGCCGGGTGCATACCACCGACTCGGCTTTGACGGTCCAGAGGGCAAGATCTTTATCGAGACCACAAGGCCTGAGCTGGTCCCTGCTTGTGTAGCACTTGTTGCGCACCCTGATGACGAGCGCTATCAGCACCTCTTCGGTCAGAGCGCAAAGACTCCAATTTTTGGCGTAGAGGTGCCGATCGTTGCCCACCGCCTTGCCCAGATTGATAAGGGCTCTGGCATCGCAATGATCTGTACCTTCGGTGATGTCACCGACGTTATCTGGTGGCGTGAGCTCAAACTGCCAATGCGACCAATTATCGGCTTTGACGGACGCATACTCAGCGAGGGTCCGCAGGAGATTCTCGAGGGCGAGGGCGCCGAGCTCTACGCCGAACTAGCCGGCAAGACAGTCTTCAGTGCCAAGGAAATCTTGGTGAAGGCATTTATGGATTCTGGCGATATGTTCGGCGAGCCAAAACCAATTACTCATCCGGTGAAGTTTTTTGAAAAGGGCGACAAAGCCCTTGAGATCGTCTCAACTCGCCAGTGGTACATCAAAAACGGTGGTAACGACAGACCTCTTGCCGAGAAGCTGATCAACCGCGGCAGCGAAATGTACTTTCATCCTGCCTTCATGCGAGTTCGACTTGAGGACTGGATCAACGGCCTAAACGGTGACTGGCTCATTTCTCGTCAACGTTTTTTCGGTGTGCCAATACCCATTTGGTATCCGCTAAATGTCTCCGGAGAGCCGGATTATGAAAACCCAATCGCTCCAACTAGTGAGCAGCTCCCCGTTGACCCATCGAGCGACTGCCCAGATGGGTTTACTGAAGAACAGCGCGGCAAGCCCGGTGGCTTCATTGGAGAGCTCGACATCATGGACACCTGGGCAACGTCTTCGCTCACCCCTCAGCTCGCCGGCGGATGGCTAAGTAATCCAGAGTTGTTTGCCAAAGTGTTCCCCTATGACCTTCGCCCCCAGGGGCAGGACATCATTAGAACTTGGCTGTTCTCTACTCTTGTGAGAAGCGAACTAGAACACGACCAAGTTCCCTGGTCGAATGCGGCAATCTCGGGTTGGATCCTGGACCCAGACCGAAAGAAAATGTCGAAGTCAAAGGGAAACGTTGTCGTTCCCAATGAACTGCTAGAAACTCACGGCTCGGATGCCGTTCGCTATTGGGCCGCAAGTGCACGCCTAGGGACCGATGCTGCCTTTGATGAGGGCCAAATGAAAATCGGCCGCCGGCTTGCGATCAAGCTTCTGAATGCTGCCAGGTTCGCACTCAGCTTCGATATGCCAAGCGGAGTAACTGAGGTGACTGAGCCAATTGATAAGGCCATGCTCGCAAAGCTTCGTGAAGTGGTGGGTACTGCCTCAAAGGCCTTCGAGAACTACGACCACACCAAAGCCCTGGAGACCACGGAGACATTCTTCTGGACATTCACCGACGACTATCTCGAGCTTGTCAAGGAGCGTGCCTATAGCCAAGAGGGTTACACCTCCCAGGAAATTGGCTCTGCAGTGCTAGCCCTCCGCGAGGCACTAGGTGTGATTGTCAGGCTACTGGCTCCTTTCCTTCCTTTTGCAACCGAGGAAGTCTGGTCATGGTGGCAAGAGGGTTCTGTGCATCAGGCCGCCTGGCCAAGCCAGGATGAACTGCCGGATGGCTCGGCGGAACTCTTGGGAGCAGCATCCGAGGCGCTAATTGCTATTCGTAAATCAAAGACTGACAAGAAGCTCTCTATGAAAGCTGAGATTTCAATAATGGTCTTACAGGGACCTGCTGTGCTCTCTCAAGCTCAGCGGGACTTAGCAGCCGTTGGGCGAATCGCAAACCTCAATCTCGAGCAAGCGGACAAGGTTGCTATCTCGTCAATGGAGTTTGCTGAGCAGCAATAGCATTGCAGGATGACAAATCCCCTTCTCCAACTTTCGACTATCGAATATGAACTGCCCGACTTCAGCAATCTAAAGGACGAGCATTACCTCCCGGCATTTGAGGCTGCAACTAAGGCACACCTAGCCGAGATTGAAGAGATAGTAGGCCAGTCTGAAATCACTTTTGAGAACACCCTTGTAGCTCTAGAAAGTTCTGGTCAGCTCCTGACGGCGATGATGTATGTCTTCTACAACAAGACAGCCTCTGACACCAATGAAGAGATACAGCGTCTTGAGGCCATAATCTTCCCAAAGTTTTCCACTCATCAGGACTCGATTCAGCTCGATCCGCGTCTCTTCTCTCGGCTCACAGCGCTTGAAGCTAGTCGGACAGCAGGGGAAATGAGTCTCGATGCCGAATCCGACTGGCTGCTGACTAAGTACCTAGAGGACTTCCGCCACGCCGGAAGTGAGCTTGGAGAGAAGGACCGTATAAGAGTCTCAGAGATCAATGAACGCCTTGCAGGTCTGGAGGCAGAGTTTGATAGGCGCCTCTTGGCAGACAGCAATGACCTTGCGATCAACCTCCCTGACCCATCTAGGCTCTCGGGTCTGAGCCAAACAGAGATTGATAGCTGCAAGCAAGCCGCGGAGACCAGGGGGCAGGACGGCTATACCATTCCGCTATTGAACTACTCCGGACACCCGATGCTGGCGACCCTTGATGACAGAGAGCTGCGAAGAGAGATTCTTGAGCGAACACTTTCTCGCGGATCAAGAGGCAATGCCAATGACACCTCAGAATTAGTGAGGGAAGCGCTGGATTTGAGACGTGAAAAAGCGAGGCTCTTTGGTTACGAGAACTACTCCCAGTATGTAACAAGCAAGCAGACCGCGAAGAGTCCTGCGCGCATTCATGAGGTGCTGAGGCGCATTGCGCCGATAGCTCGTCGCAATGCCGAGACAGAAGCGGGTGAACTGCAGAAACTTATGGAGCGAGAGCTGCCCGGTGAGGAGCTCAAGGCCTGGGACTGGGACCGCTACACAGAACAGCTGCGGGCAGAACGCTATTCGGTTGACACTTCATTGCTCAAACCATTTTTTGAGCTGAGACGAGTCCTCGAGGATGGCGTTTTCTTTGCAGCCGGCGAGCTCTACGGACTCAGGTTTGAGCCAAGAACCGACCTAACTGGATACCACCCAGATAACTGGATTTATGAGGTTTTCTATGAGGATGAGTCAAGGTGTGGGCTTTACATCTTTGATCCCTATGCAAGACCATCTAAGTCGGGTGGGGCATGGATGAACAACCTGGTTGATCAGTCACGACTGCTCGGCAAGCTACCTATTGTTGTGAACAACATGAACATCCCGAAGCCGGCAGCTGGCAGCCCCGCGCTAATGACCTTCGACGAAGTAAACACACTGTTCCACGAGTTTGGCCACACCCTTCACGGCCTGCTATCGAACGTCCAATACCCAAGATTCAGCGGCACAAACGTCGAGCGAGACTTTGTCGAGTTTCCCTCACAGGTCAATGAGATGTGGATGCTCTGGCCAGAGGTTTTGGCAAACTATGCCGCACACTACGAAAGTCAGGAAAAACTGGACCCAATCTGGATAGACAAAATTCAGGCAACAGAGGCATTCAACCAAGGCTTCGAGACTACGCACTATCTGCAGGCCGCCATTCTTGATCTTGCCCTGCACGAAAGCGATAACACTCCCGAGGACCTTGTCGCGTTCGAGCGTGAGGCGATTGCAGGTTACGGCCTGGAATTTCATGCGGTACCGACTAGGTATCGAACCAATTACTTCGCCCACATCTTTGCTGGTGGTTACTCAAGTGGTTACTACGGCTACATCTGGAGCGAGGTATTAGATGCGGAGAGCGTGAACTGGTTCAAGCAGCACGGCGGGCTCAAGCGCTCTAACGGGCAGATTTTCGCCGATGCACTGCTTTCAAGAGGTGGAAGCCAGGACTCGATGGGGCTAGTGCAGAGTTTCCTCGGGCACGAGCCGTCGGTTGAACCGCTTATGAAGCGCAGGGGGCTGCTGGACTAAGCCGACTTGTCTTTCAGGCGCTGCGGAAGTGGCCTAATTTTTGGAATCGAGTGATTCTCAACGTTATCTGCAGTGATAACCACAAGCCCCTGCTCGGCAGAACCTGGGAGCTCGAACATGATTGGGCTCAATAGCTCCTCGAGGATTGCCCTCAAGCCTCTGGCCCCAGTCTCCCTCTCCACGGCCAAATCGGCAATCATTTCAATAGCGGCTGGCTCGAACTCAAGCTCAAAGCCGTCAATTTCAAACATCCGCTGATACTGCTTCACAAGGGCATTCTTGGGCTCGGTGAGGATTGAAATCAAAGCTGGTTTGTCTAGCTGCTCAACGGTTGCCACCACCGGTAACCTTCCGATGAACTCTGGAATCAGGCCAAATTTTCTGAGATCCTCTGGCTGGACCTGACGGAAGACATTCGAGTCATCTGTCTTTTCTTTCAAAGGCGAACCAAAGCCGATTCCCTTTTTGCCGGTGCGCTCCCCGACGATCGACTCAAGTCCCGCAAAGGCACCAGCGACGATAAAGAGCACGTTTGTGGTGTCAATCTGAATGAACTCTTGCTGAGGGTGCTTGCGACCTCCCTGCGGTGGAACAGATGCAATCGTTCCCTCAAGAATCTTAAGCAAAGCCTGTTGAACCCCCTCGCCTGAAACATCGCGGGTAATTGATGGGTTCTCCGCCTTGCGAGAGATCTTGTCAATTTCGTCTATGTAGATAATTCCAGTCTCAGCGCGCTTCGGATCGTAGTCGGCTGCCTGCAAAAGTTTCAGGAGGATGTTTTCAACATCCTCTCCCACATACCCAGCCTCAGTCAGTGCCGTTGCATCGGCGACCGCAAAGGGCACATTAAGCCTCTTGGCCAGAATCTGCGCTAGGTAGGTCTTGCCGCAACCTGTTGGACCGATCATCAAGATGTTGCTCTTAGCAATCTCCACATCGTCGTGTGGTTTACCGGCGTTCGTAAGAGTTCCGGTAGCCCGAATTCTCTTGTAGTGGTTGTAGACCGCTACCGAGAGCTGCTTCTTTGCATCGTCCTGCCCGATGACGTACTCGTCCAGGAACGACTTGATTTCCTTGGGCGTCGGCAGCTCGAGTGACTGGGTCGACTCTGCGACCTGCTGACCGAGCTCCTCTTCGATGATCTCGTTGCACAGCTCGATGCACTCGTCACAGATATAGACCGATGGTCCAGCTATGAGTTTACGAACCTGCTTTTGGCTTTTGCCGCAGAAGGTGCACTTCAGCAGGTCACTTGTCTCACTTAAAGTCATGAGGAAAGCCTATATCTACCGCTGAACGAAGCTCTTAGGAGCTGTCGGAGTGTTTAACCCTTGCGAGTTGTCAATACTTGGTCGATTAGGCCGTATTCAACAGCCTGAGCCGCGGTCAAAATCTTGTCGCGATCGATGTCCTTGTTGACCTGCTCCTTGGGCTTGCCAGAGTGCTTCGCCAGGGTGTCCTCGAGCCATTCACGCATCCGCATAATCTCCTGAGCCTGAATCTCAATGTCAGATGCTTGACCCTGTCCGCCACCACCGGTTGCCGGCTGGTGTATGAGGATTCTCGCGTTTGGAAGCGCTAGACGCTTTCCCTTTGCTCCGGCTGCCAACAGCACGGCTGCAGCAGATGCAGCCTGACCCAGGCAAACTGTCTGAATCTGAGGCTTGATGTACTCCATGGTGTCGTAGATGGCAGTTAGGGCCGTAAAAGAGCCACCCGGAGAGTTGATGTACATCGTTATGTCGCGATCTGGGTCCTGTGACTCCAATACCAATAGCTGAGCCATGATGTCATCCGCGGAAGCGTCATCCACCTGCACTCCCAAAAAGACAATGCGATCCTCGAAGAGCTTGGTATAGGGGTTATGGCGCTTGAAGCCGTAAGAAGTACGCTCCTCAAACTCCGGAAGGATGTAGCGGGCTTCAGGCATTGCGATTCTGCCTGACCCTGTTTCGATAAAACTCATTTACTTGCCCTTCCCTACTCCGGTGGAACCGGAGGCAAATTCTTGGATGTGGTCAATGAAGCCATACTCGAGCGCCTCAGCAGCTGTAAACCAGCGGTCGCGGTCGCCATCGGCAATGATCTGCTCAACGGTCTTGCCCGTCTGCTCTGCGGTCAGGGTCGCGAGCTGACGCTTCATGGACATGATGAGTTCCGCCTGAGTCTGGATGTCGGATGCGGTTCCACCGAAACCACCGAGTGGTTGGTGCAGCAAGACTCTGGTGTTCGGCGTCGCGTATCGCTTGCCCTTGGTTCCGCTGGAGAGCAAGAACTGGCCCATTGAGGCTGCCATGCCGATGCCGACGGTAACAATGTCGTTTGGCACGTACTGCATGGTGTCGTAGATCGCCATTCCCGCAGTTATCGAGCCGCCAGGAGAGTTAATGTAGAAGTAGATGTCCTTTTCGCTGTCCTCTGCTGCGAGAAGCAGAATCTTGGCGCAGATCTCATTTGCGTTTTCGTCGCGAACCTCACTGCCTAGCCAGACGATGCGGTCTTTGAGTAGCCTCTCAAAAACGTTATTGCGCTCAATTTGTGGCATTGCCATCTAGTACTCCTTAGCTATCTAGTAAACGATAGCCACGAGTGCGGGGGTATTAGGTGCTTGTTCGCCTTGGGCGTTAGACCTGATAGTCGACCTTGTTGCCCTTGGTGTCAGCAATCTCCACGTTTGCAACCAAGAAGTCAACGGCCTTGCGCCTTGCAAGCTCGCTTGCGTAGAGAGCAACCTGACCATTTGAGGCAACCTGCTTGATGAAATCGTTCGGGTCCATGCCGTAGCTCTGTGCATTCATCGCTAGGTACTCGATGAGCTCTTGGTCCTCAACCTTGATGGCTTCGGCGTCGACGACCTTGTCCAAAATCAACCTGGTCTGGAAATTCTTCTGCGACTCCTCGGTGACCTCTTTGCGGTGAACGTCGTCCTCGAGACGGCCCTCCCCCTCAAGGTGGTTGTGAACCTCGCGCTCAATTGCAACGTCCGACATTGGAATCTTCGCCTTGGAAATAAGCTCCTCGACAATGAGGTCCCGTGCCTGCAGAACCTGCTTGCGACCCAACTGCTGGGCGACTTTATTCTCAATGTCTGCCTTGAGCTCATCAAGAGTGTCAAACTCACTTGCTAGCTGAGCAAAATCATCGTCGGCCTTAGGAAGCTCGCGCTCCTTGACCGCCTTCAATGTCACCGCAACCTCAGCTTCTTTGCCTGCATGTTCGCCACCTACAAGCTTGGAACGGAAGGTGGTGGACTCTCCAGCAGTGAGAGTGTCTAGAGCTTCGTCAATACCGTCCAGAAGCTGGTTTGATCCAATCTCATAGGAGATATCGCTGGCGGTGTCGATCTCTGCACCATCCAGGGAGGCAGTCAGGTCGATTGTCGTGAAATCCCCCATCTTGGCTGGGCGCTCAACTGTCTTCAACGTCCCAAAGCGGGCTCTCAGAGCATCAAGCTCCGCCTCAATGTCCATCTTGGCAACCTTGACTGGGTCAACCTTGACCTTCAAGCCTTTGTAATCAGGCATCTTGAATTCAGGCTCAACCTCTACCTCTAGCTCAACAACTAGCTCCTTGGTTGGCTCTTGGGCGTTTGGAGCAGATTTGATGTCTACCTCGGGAGCCGCGAGCGGACGAAGCTTCTCGCTAATGAGAGCCTCGCGGTAAAAGTCGTCGATGCCGTCATTGATTGCCTGGCCAATGATGGCGTCCTTGCCGACGCGCTGGTCAAGGACTGGCGCTGGAACCTTACCCTTGCGGAAGCCTGGAATGTTTACCTGACCCGCGATGGTCTTGTAGGCCTTATCGAGAGCTGGCTTGAAAGCCTTCTCGTCGACGGTAACCGTCAGCTTGACGCGTGTGGGGTTTAGCTTCTCGACTGTGGTTTTCAAGTCCTACTCCAAGGGGTTGGTTGATCTACTGGTCGGGATGACAGGATTTGAACCTGCAACCCCCTGTACCCAAAACAGGTGCGCTACCAAGTTGCGCTACATCCCGGGGATTTCATAACTAGCGTCATGAACCCTGACACTCTATCCCATAGAATGGGGTGTCGTCTAACGATGCGCGAGTGTAGCTCAATGGTAGAGCCTCAGTCTTCCAAACTGATTACGCGGGTTCGATTCCCGTCACTCGCTCCAAAGCATTGAACATCTCTAGGTCCACAAGCTGAGCATGGTGAGTCGCTTCCAGAGCCTGCTTTTTCAACTACGCAGTTCCCGTGAACGACAAATCTCTTCACGCCAGATGCAAAGGGGCGAATTCTTATCAAGTTTGGGGAGAGAAAGACAAGTGCAGCAAATAGACCGAATGTTAGGCCTGACGAATTTGACGTGTGACTTCTATCTGTGCCCTCAAGCCTTGAGGCGAAGGTATGAGCGGATAAACGTGCAGTGCTCCCGGCGCGAAGTGCAGCGTGTTTTGTACCCCTGCAGCATCCAACCTCTGCTTCAAGGCGAGTGAGTCTTGATACAGCAGGTCGTAGTCTCCGACATAGATTGATGTTGGCGGGAGTCCACGCATGTCTCCTCTGAGTGGACTCACCTCAACTCTTTTGTAGTCCCCGCGGTTGGACCAAACAATTGCGATGTATCGCAGTGATTGAGGGAGGAGCCACGGATCTCTTCTCTCATAGATCCCGAAGTCCTCATAGTTCCATTCAGAATCTATCCAAGGTGCAATCAGGATCAGCCTCTTTGTCATTTGCTGCCAAGAGCTTTGCTGGGCAATTGTCAGGGCCAGTCCTCCACCTGCCGAGTCTCCGGCGATAATGACCGGCAGCCCAAGGCTTGCAACTTCATGGCGAACAAGCTCCAGGAATCCAAGAGCATCATCGACATTGTGCCGGGAGGCGAGTCCGTATCGCGGCACGAAGACTGTGGCGGAGGTCTCACGCGCGATCTTCCCAATTAGGTCCCAGTGCTGCTTGGCAATTGGCTGGACATAGCCGCCACCGTGGAGGTAGACGACACAGCGCTCACTTGGAATTGGGCTACTCACGACGTGCAGAGGAAACCCCCCAATGACTCTGGTTTCGATACTCAGCCCTTTGAGCTGCTTAGTGGTTGGCATGGCAGGTTGTCGGGCCGGCCTGCCGAGCTTGGTGAGACCCAGCTTCTTCTTAGCCATAAAGAAAAGCCAAACGATTCTCATGATCGGATTCACTTCTGGCACCTTGCGCAGTAGTAGAGCTTTCTTGTCGCCATCAGCTCCATGGTCACCTCATGCCCGCACTCCCTGCACGGCTGACCCTCTCGCTTATAGACGTAATAGCGATCAGCAAGCTTCGGCCTACCCCTGAGGTGACCTTCACGGGTAAGCATCAGCCCGGTCCGTACCCCAATTGGCATGAGTGTCACGCTGTCCTGCCAAATCTGCTCGGCAAGCTCTAGAGGCAAGAGGTTGCCTGGAGTATGGGGGTTAATTGCGGAGCGAAAAAGTAGTTCGGCACGGTAGACATTGCCGATGCCGGCAATCACACTCTGATCCATAAGCTGCTGCCCCACCGCAGACTTTCTAGATGCCAGCTTCGAAATAAAACGCTCACGCTCAGAGCCGTTGCGGTCAGGCCTCAGTGGATCAGGGCCAAGCCTTGACAGAATGCTTTTGATACCCACTTTGTCAATCACCTCGCAGGCCGTTGGACCCCTCAGATCTGCCGTCATGCCGGGAAGTTCAAACCTTGCTCTGACCTGACCTGTGGCCTCGGGGGTATCGCCTGCAGTAAAGCGCCATTTGCCATAGATACCGAGATGAATGCGGATAGCGAGGTCATCAAAGTGCAAAAACAGTTGTTTACCCCAGGCATCGGCCTTGGTTAGTTCCCGGCCAGAAACGAGCCGAGCGTCGGCGAACCTGCCCTGAGGTGAGCTGATGGCTAACTTGCTGCCTAGGAATTCTTTTTGAAACCTCTTGGCGATGCGGTGAACGGTATGACCCTCGGGCATTGCTAGTAGAGAACTTCGCCGGTTGCCTCGAAGTGGGAAATCTTGCTAATGCGCCTCACGTGGCGTTCATCATGAGAGAAGGGCTCGGAAATGAATATTTTCACCAGCTCGAAAACTTCCTCTTTGCTGTGTTGGCGAGCGCCGAGTGCTACGACATTGGCATCGTTGTGCTGGCGAGCAAGCCTCGCAGTCGATTCATTCCAAACCAGTGCCGCACGAATACCGCTGACCTTATTTGCGGCCATTTGCTCTCCGTTACCACTTCCACCAAGAACTATGCCTAGAGCCTCAACGCCCTCACGCTGATCTTTGGCCACCCCTTGAGCAGCCGCAATGCAAAACCCCGGATAATCGTCGAGTGCGTCATACTCCTGGGGTCCGTGATCGATTAGCTCATGTCCGAGAACGTTCAGCTCAGAGACCAGGTAGGCGCTGAGCTCCATGCCCGCATGGTCGGTAGCAATGTGAATGCGCAACTACCCTATCCTCTTCTCTATCTCTCTAAGCTCTTGATCAGCATTGTCAGTTCGAACCAAAACTGTTTCACCCTTGGTAGTCAAGAGTTCAATCACCTCACCCGAGCTTGGCAGAAAGGCAACTTTCTTTCCCGAAACCCTAAGCCCTAGACCTCCAAAGGACTTCCAGCTCGCCTCGGTCTTTCGAACACTCTCAATGTCGCCATAGCCCACTCGAAACATCGGAATGCCCCTGAGGTAGACAGTGAGTTCGTTAGCCACCTCAAGCCTCGGTTTTGCGAGAAACAGGATCAACAACACCGCGACGGGCGCGAGGACAACCAGATAAGGAAAAGTGAGTGTCGACTCACTGGCATCGAGTAGACCCACCTGAGAGTCAATTGCCGCCACCTGAATTCCGGCCATGGTTGCAAACAAAACCCCGGTTACTAGCATCAAGACAACTCTGATGGTCGAAGGAATCTTTGGGTAGAGAATTACCAAGGCCCAAATAACGCCTGGAACCAAAAACGCAGCTCCTGCCCAAATCAGGTGCTCACTAAGTGGCGCAAACCCATCAGCCTGACCGCTCGGGCCCCAGTGGGTTGCCACGGGGTCAGGAAGCATTCCGCTTGCCGCTAGTGAATTTGCCCACCAGTAGAACCATGCCAAACCCGCAACTGGTATCAGAGCCAAAAGGGTTGAGAGTTGTCTTTGCACCCTTCCAGCCTAGAGCCACCCGTAGGCTAGTTGCGGTCATTAAACCCGGTGCCCTTTGGGCCATAGACAACGACGTATGGAGAGTAGATGCCAGGCGAGAACCTAACCCGCGAAGAGGCAAGCCAGAGAGCTCAACGACTAAGCGTTGAAAGCTACCTAGTTCAACTAGATGTCACGACAGATGAAAAGACATTTCAGTCCAAGACCACTATTCGCTTTAGCTGCAGCGAAGTGGGCTACGAGAGCTTCATCGATGCCCAAACTGCAAGCGTGGAAAAGATTGTTCTCAATGGAGAGGCGCTTGACCCCAAGGTCTTTAGCGACAACACCCGCATCACACTCCCCGCTCTGAAAAACGAGAACGAGCTCTACATAGAGGCCACCGGCAAGTACTCAAATTCTGGTGAGGGACTGCACCGATTTGTAGATCCCGTGGACAACGAGGCTTACCTCTACACCCAGTTTGAGGTGCCTGACTCAAGACGCATGTTCCCCGTTTTCGAGCAGCCTGACCTCAAGGCAACCTTTGAATTCCAAATCACCGCACCTAGTTATTGGAAGGTGATTTCAAACTCACCCACTCCAGAGCCTCAGCAGCTGGATGAAACGAAGAGCATCTGGCGTTTTGCCCCGACCCCCAGAGTTTCTAGCTACATCACAGCTTTGATTGCCGGACCCTACACCGAGTGGCGGGATGAGCTAACAAGCTCAGATGGCCGCGTGATCCCCCTTGGAGTCTTCTGCCGCGAGTCGCTGGCCCAGTACATGGATGCCGACTACATATTCCAAAAGACCAAGGATGGCTTCACGTTCTTCGAAAAGCTATTTGATTATCCATACCCCTTTGAGAAATACGACCAGCTATGGGTGCCGGACTTCAACGCCGGAGCCATGGAAAACGCCGGTGCGGTCACCTTCACAGAGAACTATGTATTCCGCTCCGCGGTGACCGACGCAATCAGAGAGCGCCGGGTCGTCACCATCCTGCACGAGCTAGCACACATGTGGTTCGGCGATCTGGTGACGATGAAGTGGTGGAATGACCTATGGCTCAACGAGAGCTTCGCCGAATATGTGTCCACACTGGCAACCGCCGAGGCTAGTGAGTGGAAAGAGGCCTGGACCACTTTCGCAGCTTTGGAGAAGAACTGGGCTTATCGCCAGGATCAGCTACCTTCCACCCACCCAATTGTTGCGACCATCAACGACCTCGAGGACGTCCAGGTCAACTTCGATGGCATCACCTATGCAAAGGGAGCCTCGGTTCTAAAGCAATTGGTGGCATGGGTCGGCAGGGACGAATTCTTCAGAGGAGTCGCCTCCTATTTCAAGAAGCACCAGTGGCAAAACACAGAACTTCGAGACCTGCTTATTGAGCTCGAAAAAGAAAGCGGCCGCGACCTAAGTCACTGGTCCAAGCTCTGGCTCGAAACTGCAGGGGTGAACACCCTGAAGCCCGAGATCAAAGAAACCGAAGGAGAAATCAGCTCCTTCAAAGTGATTCAGACCACCCAGGTGGGCCACGACTATCAGCGCCCGCACCGGATGGGCATCGGGTTTTTCTCCCTCGAATCCGGCAAGCTCAAGCGCACCCATCACCTCGAGCTTGACATAGATGGCCCCGAAACTGAGGTTTCCCAGCTCCACGGAATGACAAGGCCAAACCTGGTGCTGCTCAACGATGCAGATCTTGCCTATGCCAAGGTCAGGCTAGATGAGCCCTCAAGGCTTGTTGCCATGGAGAACCTCAGCGGCATTGAGGATTCACTTGCGAGGACGCTTGTATGGACAGCTGCATGGGATGCAACCCGAGACGGCGAGGCTCCCGCAAGAGACTTCATCAAGCTCGTTCTTAGGCACATCGCCTCAGAAACTGAGTCCACCACCGTTACTACCCTGCTGCGGCAGCTCATCACGACCGGCAACCTATACGTTCACCCAGGCGCTCGCGAGCAGGCCCTGACCGAGATTGCAGGTGGCCTAATCTCGCTTGCCGAGAGTGCGAAACCTGGTTCGGACAACCAGCTCCAATTCGCGAAGTTCGTGCCCCAGTTCGCTCGCACCGGAGCTCAGTTGGATTGGCTAAGTGGTCTTTTGGATGGAACTAAAGAGATCAGTGGTCTGAAGGTAGACCAAGACCTGCGCTGGGAGCTCCTCACCGGTCTTGTCGTCGGCGGTGCTGCCGGCGAGAAGGAAATTGCCAAGGAGCTTGCAAGCGACAACACTGCTGGAGGCCAGAAGTTTGCAGCTGCCTGCAGGGCTGCAATTCCAACTGCCGAGGGCAAGGCGGAGGCGTGGCGCGTGCTAACCGAGACCGAGGACTACAGCAACACCCTGGTAAACAGCGCATCACTAGCATTTGGCCGAGTCAACGACCTAAGCCTGCTAGAGCCATATGCTAAGGCCTACATGGACGTTGCCTTGCGAATTTGGAACGAGCGCAGCTACCACATCGCCTCATATCTACTAACTAACCTCTACCCAATCCAGCTTGCAAACGAGGGGCTAAAAGAACTGACCGAGAAGCTGATTGCCAGCCCAGAGGTGGCAGAAAAGCCTGCGTTGCGTAGGGTATTGGTAGAAAACCTTGCCGGACTCGAAAGAGGACTCAAGGCCCAATTGGCAGATGCTTAGGAGCTAAGAAAGATGAATTTCGAAGAATTCCTCACCCAGTGGTCGCTGGTTATCTCGGTTTCAGCCATCATCCTCGGGGCAATCGTCGTGCGCGTGTTGCTTCGAATCGCAACCAAGCGTGCTGTGAAGACCATTGTCGCTGGCGTGAACCGCGCTCAAAAAGACGATCGTCTAGACGCCGTTATGGTCGAGCAGAGGCTAGCCCAGCGGACCAAGACCATTGCATCGGTGCTGGATAACTTCACCACCTGGGCAATCACCATCACAGCGCTTGTAATGGTTCTAAGTGAGTTCGGAGTCAATGTAGGCGCTCTAATTGCAGTCTCCACAGTCCTAGGAGCCGCCATAGGCTTCGGCTCACAGTCACTTGTCAAGGACCTGCTCAGCGGAATCTTCATCGTCTTTGAGGATCAGTATGGCGTGGGCGACTGGGTAGACCTTGATGGTGTATCCGGCGAGGTTGAGAGAGTTGGCCTTCGGGTTACTGAAGTCAGGGACATCCACGGCACCCTCTGGTTCGTGCGAAACGGCGAGATTCTAAAAGTTGGCAACTCATCGCAGGAGTGGGCCGCATCGCTTCTCGACTTCGCTTTCGCCTATGACAACGATGTTGACAAGGTTGAATCGATCATCAAGGAGACCGCTCAGGCCATGCGCAAGGATCAGGAGTGGGCCGAGATCATGACATCAGAGGCTGAAGTCTGGGGCATGCAACACGTATCGGGCGAACAGTTCATTCTCAGGACATCTATCCGCACCCTGCCAAACCAGCAGTGGTCAGTTTCCAGGGAGCTAAGAAAGCGCTGCAAGGCAGCCTTCGACAAACAGGGCATCACCCTTCTCGAGGCGCAGAAAATCAACTTAGCCAAGTAATTGCAAACTCTCTTTGAGCGCATTGGCGGAAGCGCCACATTTGAAAAACTAACCGCTGAGTTTTATCGCGGCGTAGCCCAGGACCCGCTTCTGAAACCCATGTATCCCGAGGAAGACTTGGGTCCGGCCGAGCGAAGACTAAACATGTTTTTGCAGCAGTACTGGGGAGGGCCCGACACCTACCAGCAAGAACGCGGGCACCCACGACTCAGAATGCGGCATGCGCCCTACCGAATCGGCCCGCAGGCCAAAGCAGCCTGGCTAGGTCACATGAGAAGAGCCGTTGACTCTCTGGAGCTTTCGCCGGTGGATGAGGGCGAGCTCTGGGACTACCTGGAGCGAGCTGCAACCGCCATGCTCAATACCTTTGAGGATTAGACGATCTTGAAGCTTTGCTTCGATAGCACGTGTCCATAGGCAGAGCTCAGCCGGACCCAGCCTTTTGCGGTGTAGACACTGATTTCTTCACCTTTTTGCATGAAGCCCAGTCCGGCCATTGCGAAGGCTGCTGCCCCGGGAAGGTGAAACTCCAGGCTCACCGTTTTCCCCCATATCCCAAGCCTGACCTTTGCAGCTATTGAGCTTCCAACCGAAGAGGGAAGGGTATTTGCGACCTCCGCGATGCCATCTTTGGCCCACTGAGTGATCTGCTGCTGCGAAATTGTGCCGGTCTCCACCCAGTCCTGCCGAGGTGGTGTGACTCCACTCCAAGCGGCGCGCATAGTTGTGGTTGGAAGTGCAAGCTCAAGTCCTTCAGTCATAGCCGATGCAAGTCGCTCTTGAATCGAGGCAATTGAGTAGGTTGCATCCAGCTCGGTTCTTTCAAGCTTCATGGTTCTCAGCCCCAGCACGGTTGGACCATCACCCATCAGAGATCCAGAGAAGATCGGCGAAACGTAGACAGCGAGAATGTCTCCAAAAGCGCGAAACTTCACGCACCCGGCATCGTCTAATTTTCTTGCTCGGGTTAGGTAAGCGGAAAGGTCCTCCATGTCGCGGGAGTCTAGAAAGCGAATGCTGTTTGTCATGGCGAAACTAAACTAGCGGCTCTGGAGGTATTCCCATGAGCGAGCCAAAGATTCCATCCGACCCAACCGCGGATCTGCTCGATGTCCTGAAACTGAAAAGGCAGTCCGATACTGACTTTGTTGGAAGGACACAGTGGATGCCACACGGCAGGGTTTTTGGTGGGCAAGTGCTGGCGCAATCACTAGTTGCCGCGATGCATACACTCCCCGTAACTCGCCGTGTCCACTCCCTCCACAGTTACTTCCTCAGAGCAGGAGACATCAACCAGGAGATTCGTTTCGAGGTAGAGATCCTTCGAGATGGACGGTCGTTTAGTGCCAGAAGAGTCAAAGCACTGCAAGCCGATAAGCCTATTTTCGTTCTAAGCGCCTCCTTTCAAGACGCAGCAGGTGGTCTAGAGCACCAGGAGCAAATGCCAAATAATCTTCCTGACCCAGAGTCTCTGCCGAGCGCAAAAGACCTATTGGGCCAGCTTGACCACCCCGCGACGAATTACTGGGCTAATGCAAGGCCCTTTGACCTCAGGCACGTAACAGAGCCGGTCTACCTCAAGCCGGCCAAAGAGCAGTCTGCGGATCAGATGATTTGGTTTAGGTCAATTGGCGAGGTCCCTTCCGATGATGCCGTTCAAACCGCTGCTCTGGCATATGCCTCGGACTACACAATCCTCGAGTCAATCCTGAGAAAGCACGGTCTCTCTTGGGCGCATCCAGGATTGAACACCGCGAGCCTGGACCATGCGATGTGGTTTCACGAGAAGCCCAATGTGAATCAGTGGATGCTCTATGTTCAACACAGCCCCTCCGCCTCAGGAGGCAGAGGATTGGCTTTTGGGTCAATCTTTTCCAAGGATGGAAAGCTTCTCGCCTCTATTGCGCAGGAGGGCATGGTTAGAGTCCCCGAATACCGCTAGTCGCGAGTGAGCCTGCGATAGCGGCTGCGGTGCGGCTTTGCCGCATCAGGACCAAGCCGCTCGATCTTGTTCTCCTCGTAGGCCTCGAAGTTACCCTCAAACCAGTACCAGCGATCTGGGGTTTCATCATCACCTTCGTAGGCGAGGATGTGGGTCGCAACGCGGTCCAAAAACCAGCGATCGTGAGTGATGACCACTGCACAACCGGGGAACTCAAGAAGCGCATTCTCCAGTGAGGCCAGGGTTTCAACATCAAGATCGTTTGTGGGCTCATCGAGCAGCAAGAGGTTTCCACCCTGCTTCAAAGTGAGCGCTAGGTTCAGGCGGTTTCGCTCACCACCGGAGAGCACTCCAGCCTTCTTCTGCTGGTCAGCACCTTTGAAACCAAAGGCAGCTACGTAAGCCCTGGAAGGCATCTCAACATTGCCGACCTGAATGTAGTCGAGGCCTCCAGAGACCACTTCCCACAGGGATTTCTGAGGGTCGATTCCTGCACGATTCTGGTCAACGTAAGAAATCTTTACCGTCTCGCCGACCTTGAGCTCTCCCCCATCGATCTGCTCTAGGCCGGTGATGCACTTAAACAGCGTCGATTTTCCGACACCGTTCGGGCCAATGATTCCAACAATTCCGTTTCGAGGAAGTGTGAAGGAAAGGTCCGTGAATAGTTTTCTGTCGTCAAAACCCTTGGCGATTTTCTTCGCCTCGATAACCACATCGCCAAGTCTCGGACCGGGAGGAATCTGAATCTCTTCGAAGTCGAGCTTCCTGGTCTTCTCCGCCTCAGCGGCCATCTCCTCGTAGCGAGCCAGACGAGCCTTGCTCTTGGTCTGCTTGGCCTTTGGTGTCGACCTGACCCACTCAAGTTCATCCTTGAGGCGCTTTTGAAGCTTGGCATCTTTCTTGCCCGCAACCTCAAGTCGTTCGGCTTTCTTCTCTAGGTAGGTCGAATAGTTGCCCTCGTATGGGTAGGCGCGACCTCTGTCTAGCTCCAAGATCCACTCGGCGACATTGTCAAGGAAGTACCTATCGTGGGTCACTGCCAGCACCGCACCCGGATACTTCGCAAGGTGCTGCTCTAGCCAGAGCACGCTCTCTGCATCGAGGTGGTTCGTAGGCTCGTCCAAGAGCAACAGGTCTGGCTTTTGGAGCAGGAGCTTGCAGAGGGCGACCCTTCTTCGCTCACCACCTGAAAGGTTGGTGACGGGCAGATCGCTCGGTGGGCAGCGCAGCGCATCCATGGCCTGCTCAAGCTGATTCTCCAGGTCCCAGCCGTCGGCTGCATCTATGTCTTCCTGAAGCTTTCCCATTTCTGAGAGCAGGGTGTCGTAGTCGGCATCTGGATTGGCGAGTTCAGCACTGATCTCGTTGAAGCGGTCGATCTTGCCTTTGAGCTCCCCTACCGCCTCTTCGACGTTACCTAGAACTGTCTTTTCCTCATTCAGTGGTGGCTCCTGCAGCAGAATGCCCACGGAGGCACCTTCTGCCAACCTTGCCTCGCCATTTGATGGGTTATCGAGACCGGCCATGATCTTTAGGACAGAAGACTTACCGGCTCCGTTAGGGCCAACTACACCGATTTTCGCCCCTGGATAAAAGGCCAGTGTCACATCGTCAAGGATGACCTTGTCCCCATGCGCCTTGCGCGTTTTGATCATCTGATAAATGAATTCAGCCAATTTCTACCCAATCAATTGAGAGCGAGGACCCTCTTCGTCACATGCTCGGGATAGTTTATCCCAGTGTGTTAGGCCCAGGGGCCTTGCAATTGCAGTGGCAAAGAGGGTCTTGGGATCCAGTGGGTATTGGGGGCGCATGGATCCCTCGAAGACTAAGAGGGTTGAAGCTCAGCCTCCGAATCTTCCTGCTCTTCGGCAGGCTCGCCCCTTCTGAACTCGGTGGTGCCGAAGGTTAGATCGTGTCCAATTGCCTCGGCATCAAGCTCCACCGAGGTGCCGCTTCGCTCGCCGTTGTCCCAGTCGCGAACCTTGAGCCTGCCGGAGACGACGACCCGGTCTCCCTTTGCAAGGGAGGCGTGGGAGTTCTCAGCCAGCTTGCGAAAGCTTGAGACGCTAAACCAGTTTGTCTGATCGCTTATCCACTTTCCGCTCTCAGAGTCGAACCTGCGCTGCGGCGCAGCGAGCCGAAAGCTGAGCACGCTGAGCCCGGTTTCGGTTTCAATGAGCCTGGGGTCTGTCGCGATTAGTCCGCGAACTACAAGATGTTCTGCCATGAGATTTCCTAACTCTTTAGATGGGCGTTAGTTTGCCCAGCATCGAGTGGTTAGGAAAGAGGGTTGGCCCTACCTGTGGATAACTTGGCTATTTGACCAGGTGCGCAAAGCTCTGTCGCACTTTGCCGACCTTGGGAGCGACAACGGCAACGCAGTATCCCTGGGTTGGGTTGTTCGCAAAGTAGTCCTGGTGGTAGTCCTCGGCAGGGTAAAACTTCTCAAGTTCGGCAATCTCGGTGACAACTCTGCCTCCCCACATCTCATTCGCCTTTGCAACCGCGCTCTCGAAAAGCTCGCGCTGCTCAGGGGTCTCATAGAACATGGCAGAGCGGTACTGGGTCCCGATGTCGTGACCCTGACGGTTTAGCTGAGTTGGGTCATGGACTGTGAAGAAAACATCCAAAATGGTCTCGCGGGAAATGACCTCTGGGTCAAATTCGATAGACACCACCTCGGCATGGCCGGTGGTGCCGTTGCAAACGCTCTCGTAGTTGGGGTTTGGATCGTGCCCCCCGGCATAGCCGCAGGTAACGTCGCTAATACCCTTGAGCTGAATGTAGGCAGAGTCGAGGCACCAGAAACAACCGCCGGCGAGAGTGAATTTTTCCATTGCAGTCATAAACTTTCCCCAGTGGTATTTCATTCCACTGATGAAAGGTACGGCGCAGCCTAATTGACCCAAAAAAACCCGACGCTCGGCGTCATCTTTGCCTTTGTTGCGGCAATTCTCTTTGGCATAAATGCCTCCACCACCAAGGTCATCATCACAAGTGGAATCTCGCCCGAGCAGGTCGTATTCTTCCGTTCGCTAAGTGCCGGACTCATCGCCCTCACCTGGGTGCTCTTCACTAACGCAAAGAGCATGAAGGTTCCCGCCAGGCTCATACCAAGGCTACTTCTACTGGGGGTCGTGGGAGTTGGCATGCTGCAGTGGACCTACAGCCAGGCCGTCTACTACCTTCCCATCGGAATCGCGCTCCTCATTGAATACACCGCAGTGCTTTGGGTGCCGATAATCGCGCTTTTGATATTTAGAGAAAAAGTTGGGAAGCAGATATGGCTAGGTGCCGCGCTGGTGCTGATTGGCCTCTCGGTAGTCGCAAACATTTGGGACTCAGAGCTCAACCCGATCGGGGTGCTATTCGGCTTCGCAGCTGCAGCCTCCCTCACCACTCACTTTTTGACTGGCGAGCGGGTCCAGCGTTACCTGCCAACCAATGTCACCATGGCCTATGGCATGTCAATTGCAACCCTGTTCTTCCTGCCGTTTGCAGACCTAGGCTCGCTCAGTCCTGAGATCTTGGGGACGAGCGTTGATCTGGGCGGCAATCTCGCCGGTACGGTTGTGCCGCTTTGGGCCGGGCTCATCTTCATGGGAGTGTTTGGTTCTTTTGCCCCAATGGCTCTTATCTACCTAGCGCTTCGAAACCTTTCGGCAACCCTCGTGGGAGTGGTTGCGACCGCGGAAACTGTGCTTGCGGCCCTGTTTGCACTGTGGTGGCTTGGGGAGACGATTTCTGGGACTCAGTCCATTGGGGGTATCGTGGTTATCGCAGGAATCCTTATTGCTCAGACCGCACGTAAACAAAAAGCAGTGAAAGTAGTTGATTAGACATGGCCACATTGGAGCTCACGCTCGAGAATTTCGAAACCACAGTTGCCCAGGACGGAATCACATTTGTTGATTTCTGGGCAGAGTGGTGTGGCCCATGCAAGATGTTTGGCCCAATCTTCGAAAAAGCAGCTGAAGACAACCCCGAGATTCGCTTCGGCAAGGTCGACACCGAGGCCCAGCAGCAGCTCAGCGGCATGGCAGGCATCAGCTCCATTCCAACCCTGATGATCTTTCGCGACGGCATCCTGCTGTTCAACCAGGCAGGAGCTCTTCCCGGACCTGCCCTTACGGAACTAATTGGCAAGGTGAAAGAGTTGGACATGGACGAGGTCCGTGCGGAAATCGCCAAGCAGGCAGAGGCAACACCAGAGAGCTAGCTAAGGGAGGCGCCAGATGCGCAATAACTCCCTTGCCATGCTTGCCACGATCGTGGGCATTGCGATTCTCGCCTGGTGGATCGGGTTTTTTGACCCCACTACCTGTACTCCAGATGTTCAGCAGGCCGGATGGACCTCTTGCCAGGAGATAGCGCGAGACAGAAACATTGCCCTTGGCGTCCTTATCGGGCTGGTGGTCTTTGTGGTGAGCTTTCTGGCAATTCGCTCTCGCAAAAAATAACTACAAAATAGCTGCTGTATCCATGTAGGGAAGCTCTTCAAAGGCATGAGCGACAGCGGGGTGGGTTACCTTGCCCTCATGGGTATTTAGACCCAAAGCCAATGCAGCATCATCCTTGAGTGCCTGCTTCCAGCCCTTGTGGGCAAGAGCAATTACGTAGGGCAGGGTGGCGTTGGTCAGTGCCCTCGTTGAAGTGTTAGGCACAGCACCAGGCATGTTTGCCACGCAGTAGTAGATGCTCTGGTGCACCGCGAAGGTGGGCTCATCATGGGTGGTAGGACGGGAGTGCTCGAAGCAGCCCCCCTGATCGATGGCAATGTCGACAAGCACAGAACCCGGCTTCATACCCTTCACCATCTCATCGGTGACAAGCTTTGGAGCCTTCTCCCCGGGAATCAAAACCGAACCGACAACCAGATCCGCATCCGCTAGCTGCTCGGCAATCTCGTAGGAGGTTGAAACCCGAGTCTGAACCTCGCCATTGAAGCGCTCCTCAATCTCTCTGAGCCTTGGAAGAGATAGATCAATTACAACCACGTCGGCGCCCATGCCGTTTGCAACATAGGCAGCCTCGGTCCCGGCAACTCCACCGCCAATCACGACAACCTTGGCCCGTGGAGTTCCTGGCACCCCACCCATCAAAACCCCCAGGCCACCCTGGGTCTTCATAAGTTGGAAGGCACCGATTTGAGCGGAAAGCCTTCCGGCAACCTCGCTCATTGGCTGCAGCAGAGGCAGAGACCTGCCAATCTGAAGTGTCTCATAGGCAATGGCCGTGGTTCCCGAGGCAAGCAGAGCGTCAGTGCATGGCCTGGAGGCGGCGAGGTGAAGGTAAGTGAAGAGCACCTGGCCCTTGCGCATCAACTTGTACTCCGGCTCAATCGGCTCCTTGACCTTCACGATCATCTCGGCCTCGGCCCAAACCTTTGCCGCATCGAGGGCAATCTCAGCTCCAGCTTTCTGGTAGTCGTCGTCGCTAAAGCCGGATCCGACGCCAGCACTTTTCTCAATAAGAACCTTGTGACCGCGCTGGGTCAGCTCGTGGACTCCGGCTGGCGTCATTGCCACCCGGTTCTCGTTGTTCTTGATTTCTTTTGGGACACCTACCAGCATCTAAAGCTCCTTGAAATTTCTCCTATTTTTGCAAGATGTTCGTGAGAATTGCATTTGTCTTGAATTTTCTGCAGATACACATTAGTTTTTGAGAGATAAATCGCATTTGGGAGGAAATGACTATGCCCGAACCGAAGAAAATTCAGGCCCAGGTGCCTCTCGATGACACCGATCGCGAGATTCTCAGGCTACTCTCGACCAATGGCAGGCTCTCAAACTCGGATCTGGCGAGCCAGGTAGGACTTGCTCCCTCAACATGTTTGGTTCGGGTGCGGAGGCTGGTAGACGAGGGAGTCATTAGGTCCTTCAGTGCGGAGGTATCGCCCGAGGCAATTGGTCTTGAGCTGCAGGCTTTGATTTCGGTGACGCTAAGGGCGGGAGCCAGAGCCAATCTCGCGAGCTTCATGCAGCAGATGCGCGAGCACCCGCAGGTGGTTCAGGTGTTTTTCTTGGGTGGCCAAGAGGACTTCATCGTCCATGTGGCGGTAGAAAACTCGGAGGCAGTTAGAGAGTTCGTGCTAGAGCAGCTCAGTAACAATGCATCGGTGGCAAACACCAGAACGAACATCGTCTTCGACCATCATCACAAGGGGCCAATTAGCTAGAGTTAGCGGAGGTCGAAGGAGACACTAATTGACTACCGCTATGCACTCTCCCGGTGAAGACAACGGGCTTAGGGATGCAATTTTTGAATACGCAACACAGCGCCTTGATTACAACCCTCCTCCCCTAGACGGACCCCAGACCTTCGGGCAGCTATCCAAGCAAGCAGGTCTCACGATTACCGAGGAGGGCCTGGGGGGCGACAAGGCTCTCGAGGTCTTCGCGAATGTCCTAGCACCGGCCACCATCTCCACCGACCACCCCGGATACCTGTCATTCATTCCGGCAGCACCCACTGAAGCCGCAAGCCTTTTCGACCTCGTGGTATCTGCAAGCTCCATATACGGAGGCTCTTGGCTAGAGGGTGCCGGAGCCGTATATGCCGAAAACCAGGTCCTGGACCTACTGGCAAAAGAGTGCGGTTTGCCAAAGTCAAGCGGGGGCGTTTTCGTTCAGGGCGGCACCCTGGGTAATCTCTCAGCGCTTGTGACCGCAAGGGAGGTCGCCAAAAAAAAGCACGGTGCAAAGGACTACACGATCATCTGCTCAACCGAGTCTCACAGCTCAGTCAAGTCAGTTGCAAAGGTTATAGGTGTCGGCACCAGTGCCGCGGACTCGGGCGAAACTGGTGCGATAAATTACGAATCTGCCAAGGCGGCCTACGAGGCAGCACTCGCAGGCGGGCAAACACCTTTTGCGATTGTCGGAACTGCCGGCACAACAAACTTTGGGATCGTGGACGACCTAGCTGGTCTGGCAAGACTTGCGAAGGAAAAGGACCTCTGGTTCCACATCGACGGAGCCTATGGTACAGCAGGGATTTTGGTGCCAGAGCTCAAGGAACTCTATGCGGGCATTGAGCATGCCGACTCGCTAATTGTGGATCCCCACAAGTGGCTCTTCTCCCCATTTGATGCCTGTGCTCTGATCTACCGAAACCCAGCTCTTGCCAAAGAGGTCTTCTCGCAACACGGCGAATATCTAGAACCGGTGAACAAGAATAAGGACGAGTGGAACCCATCGGACTATGCGATCAACCTTACAAGAAGGGCGCGCGGGCTCCCGCTGTGGTTCTCACTTGCCACCCACGGGGTTGCCACCTACAGAGATGCCATCAGGGCGAACGTCGATTTAGCGCATCAAGCGGCAAGTGAAATTGAGAAGCGTGACTATCTCTCGCTGGTGCGAAAGCCCCAGCTCTCGGTGGTGGTTTTCGAGCGCGACGGCTGGGAGCAGGCAGACTACGACTCCTGGAGCGAAAAACTGCTGGCCGAGCAGGTAGCTCTAGTCCTGCCCTCTAGCCTGAGGGGCCGCCCCCACACCCGATTTGCCATCGTGAACCCCATGACGACCATCGAGCTGCTGATTGAGATCTTGGACAGCATGAAATGAAACTAACCATTGCCGAGAGGCTGGCCTCTCCTGCTAACAAGAAGGCTCCCGAACGCGGCAGCCTAAGAGTCGCACTTGTGCAGTTCAGCTGGAATCAAGACCAAGCTGCACATCAAGAAAACATTGCCCAGGCAGTGGCCCTAGCTGCACAAAACGGCGCAGAGATTGTCTTTCTTCCGGAGCTGACGCTGAGCCGTTACCCAGCGGACACTTTGCCCTCTGGGACCCCGAGCGATAGCGCTGAAGACCTCGAGAGTGGGCCAACTTTCAATCTGCTCACAGAGCTCGCTAGAGTCCACTCTGTTTTTGTGCACGGGTCTCTGTATGAGAAAACCGGATTTACTGACGGCAGAGGCCTAAACACTGCAATCGTGTTGGGTCCAGAGGGAAACCTGGTTGCCAGAACCCCGAAACTGCACATCCCGGTTACCGAGGGCTACTTTGAGGACAAGTACTTTCAGCCAGGTCCAGCTAAGACTCCCTACCCCGTCTATGAGCTAGACCAAGAGTCCAAACCAAAGCTCGGACTCCCTACCTGCTGGGACGAGTGGTTTCCAGAGGTCGCTAGGTCCTATGGGCTAGCGGGCGCAGACATCCTTTGCTACCCAACCGCGATTGGATCAGAGCCGGATCACCCTGATTTTGACACTGAGCCGCTGTGGCGACAGACAATTGTTGGCCACGCGATAGCAAATGGCCTATTCATCGTCGTCCCAAACCGCTTCGGCAATGAGGGCCTAGTCACCTTCTACGGAAGCTCCTTCATCGTGGACCCCTACGGCAGAATCCTTGTAAGGGCCGCGCGGGAGGGTGACGAGGTGCTGATCGCAGACCTGGATCTCGATCAAAGGCGCGACTGGCTCGACCTATTTCCCTTCTTTGCGACCAGAAGGCCAGACACCTATGGACTTCTCTCACGGGACGTTGTGAATCCCAGGGGACCACAGGGAGATGGGGAGCTTGGAGGCATTGCGGGGCTGAAACCATGAGGCAAATGCCTCCAGAGTGGCACCCGCATGAGCGAACCTGGGTAGCCTTCCCCCATCACGGCTACACCCTCGGTGACACTGAAGCTGAGCAGCTTGCCGCAAGAAATACCTGGGCAAAGGTTGCAAACAGAGCCTCAGACTATGAACCGGTAACAGTCCTGGTCCACCCCGAAGGTGTCAAAGATGCAAAAAAGCACCTGAGTTCGCAAATTGAAATCGCTGAGATCGAATTAGATGACGCCTGGCTCCGAGACAGCGGGCCAACATTTGTGATTGAGAGCGGCCAGCTGGCTGCCGTCGACTGGATCTTCAACGGCTGGGGAGCTCAAAGCTGGGCGAAATACGACAAAGATGCACTGGTCGCCCAGAAGATATCCGACCTGCTTGGCGTCGAGAGGTTGGCAAGCAATCTCGTAAACGAAGGCGGCGGTATTCACGTCGATGGCTCGGGAAAGGTGCTTCTCACCGAGACGGTGCAGCTTGGCAAAGAACGAAACCCAAACCTGAGCAAAGAAGAAGTCGAAGCTGAGATTCACGAAAAGCTAGGAACTCAAGAGGCAATTTGGCTAAAGCGTGGTCTAACCCGCGACTATGACGAGTTCGGCACCAAGGGTCACGTCGACATCGTCGCTTGTTTCACACCCGACGGCAGGGTGCTCTACCACGACCAGAGAAACGAGCACCATCCGGACTTTTTAGTCTCCAAAGAAGTTAGGCAAACACTTGAAGCTGCAGGCCTGGAAACCGTAGCGGTCTCCGCTCCTGAGGTTCAGATAGATGGCCACGGGTTTGTGGATTACAGCTACATCAATCACTACGTACTAAACGATGCTGTTTTGCTGTGTGGTTTTGATGACCCGGTGGATAAAGAGGTGGCAGCTCAGTTAAGAGATGTCTACCCGGGTAGAAAGATTGAACTAATCGATGCGCGAGAGCTGTTTGCAAGAGGCGGCGGTATCCACTGCATCACCCAGCAGCAACCTAAGGTTTAGCAAATAAGAAAGGCATGCAATGAAGCGTGAAGAAACAGCAATCGACAAGATCGCCAATGACTGGGTTAGGCAGCTAGCCAAGCGCTCACCCTCTTATGCCACCTATCTGGGGTTTCCTGGTGGAGAGAAGGACGTTGACGACTTCTCGCCTGACGCCCTCGAGCAAGACCGCCAAGACTATGCGGATCTGATTTTAAGACTCCAACCCGAAGAGCCGGTGGACGAGGTCGATAGGGTCACCAAAGAGGCGATGATTGCCGATGCCGATCTCAGCATCCGCACCTACGACTCTGGGCTGCTCTTTAGAAACATGAACAACATTGCCTCACCAGCCCAGGACATCAGGGACATCTTTGACCTCTCTCCAACTGAAAGTGTCGAGCACTGGGAGAACCTCGAAGCCAGGATGTCGAAGGTTCCTCAGGCTCTTGCCGGCTACATCGAGTCGCTGAGGGTTGGCATCAAAAATGGTGACACTCCTGCCAAGCGCCAAGTCGAGGAGATCATCACCCAGGCCGCTCAGATTGACTCTCCGGAGGGGTTCTTTAGAGAGTTTTCGAAGGCAGAGGGTAAGGACCTACCGGATTCGCTTCGCAAGGAACTGATAGCTGCCGGGGAAAAGGCGACCGAGGGATACCGAACATTCGCCGAGTTTCTAAAAAACGAGCTCCTACCTGCAGCAAATACCGAAGATGCCATTGGCTCTGAGCGCTATGCGCTTCTGAGTGAGAGATTCCTCGGGGCAAAGATTGACCCTGACGAGACCTACGAGTGGGGAAAACAGGAGCTGGCACGAATAATCGCAGAGCAGTCCGAGGTGGCCAATCAGATCAAGCCTGGGGCGAGCGTCGAAGAGGCGGTCAAGCACCTCGAGAATGACCCCAGCACCAAACTGCACGGCACCGATGAGCTTCAGAAGTGGATGCAAAAGCTCTCAGATGAAGCAATTGAGAAACTCTCTGGAAGCCATTTCGAGATAGCCGAGCCACTGAAGAAGCTCGAGTGCATGATCGCCCCAACTAAGCACGGCGGCATCTACTACACCGGCCCAACAGATGACTTCTCAAGGCCAGGAAGAATGTGGTGGTCGGTTCCCGAGGGTGTTGAAGAATTTGACACCTGGCGCGAGACCACAACCGTCTATCACGAGGGAGTCCCCGGTCACCACCTGCAGGTGGCCCAGCAGACCTATATCAAAGACACCCTTAACGACTGGCGCCGGCTTGCCTCCTGGACCTCGGGTCACGGTGAAGGCTGGGCCCTCTACGCAGAGCGCTTGATGGACGAGCTTGGGTTTTTAAGCACTCCTGCCGACAGGCTGGGAATGCTTGACGCTCAGCGCATGAGAGCTGCCCGAGTGGTTCTAGACATTGGTGTTCACACCAAGAAGCCAAACCTGGAGGGCAGCGCTATCTGGGACTTTGATTATGCGCTCAATTTCATGGGAAGCAATGTGAACATGTCTAATGAGTTCGTTCGCTTTGAGGTTACGAGGTACTTCGGTTGGCCCGGACAGGCCCCTGCCTACAAAGTCGGACAGCGAATCTGGGAACAGATTCGCGATGACTACCGCTCTCGCAAAGGAAGCGAATTTGACATCAAGGAATTCCATAAGACCGCACTAAACCTAGGTGGCCTTGGTCTCGATACCCTCAGAAGCGCAATGGCTAGAGCCTAATTCCGCCATATTCGTTACGCTTTAGCCTGTGTCTAAGGTTCTAGGTTCCCTCCCCACAGGCGAAAAGGTGGGCATCGCATTCTCTGGCGGTCTCGATACATCGGTTGCGGTTGCCTGGATGCGAGAAAAGGGAGCCATTCCTTTTGCCTACACCGCCAACCTCGGCCAGTATGACGAGGACGACATCGACTCGATCCCCGGCCGTGCCAAGGAATACGGTGCAGAGGCCGGAAGGCTAGTTGATTGCAGGGAGTCGCTTGTCGAAGAAGGCCTGACAGCAATTGCCTGTGGCGCTTTCCACATCAGGACCGGATCAAAGGTTTATTTCAACACCACTCCCCTCGGCCGGGTTGTAACAGGGACCCTGCTGGTGCGTGCCATGAAAGAAGACGGAGTTGACATCTGGGGTGATGGCAGCACCTACAAAGGCAACGACATCGAGCGCTTCTACCGCTACGGGCTTTTGGCAAACCCAGACCTTCGCATCTATAAGCCGTGGCTTGATAGTGACTTTGTAGCAGAGCTGGGAGGCCGCGAGGAGATGTCTGAATGGCTCAAAGAGCGAGACCTTCCATACCGAGCCAGCACGGAGAAGGCCTACTCAACCGATGCCAACATGCTTGGCGCTACCCATGAGGCCAAAAGCCTTGAGTATCTCAACACCTCTATGGAAATAGTCGAACCGATCATGGGTGTGAAGCACTGGGACCAAAGCGTCGAGATTTCCGACGAAGAGGTGACCATTACCTTCGAACAGGGCAGGCCGGTGTCGCTCAATGGCAAAAAGTTTGCCTCTGCGGTTGAGCTGATGATGGAGGCCAACGCCATTGGTGGTCGCCACGGACTTGGTATGAGTGACCAAATCGAGAATCGCATCATTGAGGCCAAGAGTCGCGGAATCTATGAGGCACCGGGTATGGCGCTAATCCACATCGCTTACGAGAGGCTGCTCTCCGCCATCCACAACGAGGACACCATTGCCGCCTACCACCAAGAGGGACGCCGCATGGGCAGGCTTCTTTATGAGGGTAGGTGGCTAGACCCACAGACACTTATGTTGCGGGAATCCCTGATGCGCTGGGTCGCATCGGCAGTAACTGGCAGCGTGACTCTAAAACTTCGTCGCGGAGACGACTACTCGATTTTGGACACCCAAGGAGATAACTTCTCCTACCACCCGGAAAAGCTCTCCATGGAGCGCACCGAGGATGCTGCCTTTGGACCAGAAGATCGAATCGGGCAGCTAACAATGCGCAACCTAGACATTCAGGACACCCGCCAAAAACTCGACCTCTATCGCAAGCAGGGTCAGATTGACGGCGGTCAGTTCGAGCTGACCTGATGAGCATCCACATAGCGGCAAAACCTGGTGAGATTGCGGAAACCATTCTGCTTCCAGGAGATCCGCTCCGGGCAAAGTGGATTGCCGAGACCTTCCTTGAAAATCCGGTGCAGTACAACAGCGTGAGAAACATGCTCGGCTACACCGGTGAGTTCGAAGGCAGAAAAATCTCAGTACAGGGAACCGGCATGGGAGCGCCCTCAATTGGAATCTATGCCTACGAGCTTTTCAATGACTACGGGGTTCAAAATGCAATCCGAGTTGGAACCAGCGGAGGACTTCCACCAACAAAGCTCAGAGACGTTGTCATTGCCATGACCGCCTCCACCGACTCCAACATCAATCAAAGAGCAACTGGTGGCTTGGACTTCGCTCCAGCTGCTAGCTATGAGCTGCTCGAAAAGGCCGTCAGTAAGGCTCGTGAGCTAAAAATAGATCACCACGTAGGCATGATCGCCTCCGGTGACCTCTTCTATGACGAAACTGATTCTTTGGAACACTGGAAGAAGCTGGGCATCTTGGCATTAGAGATGGAGACCAACCAGCTCTACACACTTGCCGCCAGATTCCGAAGAAAAGCGCTGAGCATCGTCACCGTCTCGGACATGATGGACGGTTCTGAGCAGACCAGCAGCGAAGAGCGTGAGAGCGGGTTTAGGAACATGGTTACCCTCGCTCTTGCCGCAACGAAATAGCACTAGATTTTCCCTGTGCCGTCAGCCGCAAATATCCTTGGCTTCACCCTTTTAGCGATTGTCATAATCGTGGTGCCGGGGCCAGGTGTGCTGTTTGCCGTTGGTCGAGCTCTAGTCCTAGGGACAAAGCCTGCCCTTCTCTCTGTATTGGGAAACGCATTGGGTGTTGGAGTCCAGATAGTTGTTGTTGCGCTGGGTCTTGGGGTACTGATTCAGAGCTCCCCCACGGCCTTCTTTGCCATCCAGGTTGCGGGAGCGATCATGATCGGCTACCTAGGTATTCGAGCCATCATGCAGCGCACAGAATCACTGGAGGGCGAAAGAGCAAGGCCTCATTCCAGATCGACAATCCTGAAAGAGTCAGTAGTTGTTGGGCTAACCAACGCTAAAACTCTGGTGTTCTTTCTGGCTGCTTTACCCAGTTTTGTGGCCGTTGAGGATGGAAACCCAATAATCCAAATGCTTTTCTTGGGAGCACTCTTCTCTTCCATCGGAATCGCATCTGACTCGGTCTACGCAATTGCAGCGGGAAAAGCAAGAGACTGGCTGGCAACATCTGCCAACAGACTCGCAGTCTTCCGAGGTCTCGGTGGGCTGGCCCTTACTCTGCTGGGTATCTACATGCTTTACGAAGCGCTGGTGCATTGAGCATGCATAGATGACTATCTATGTATAGTTGAACCATGAGCGAATGGAACTACACGAAGTGCGCCAAACCCTTCGAATCTGAAGAGGAAGCTCTTGGATACCTCCAGGACAAGGACTTCGCAGGCTATGTTCTAAAGCGCGATCACGGCTATGCCGCGGTCTGCCCAACCTACCCGGACGGCTACTACCCCGATGCCGTTGTGGTTGCTGAGGTTGAAAACTCAAAGCGAGAGCTTGCAGCAGAAAAGAAGAGCCTGCCAATTCAGAGCTGCTGCTAAAGAGCCTTAGGCAACCGAAACCTCCCACCTTCGACTCTCGCCACACTAAGCCGCAAATCAAATAGTCCTAGGTGCTTTTTGATAACACCCATAGACTCAGAGGGAGCCGGCAGTACTTAGCCGTCTTGCGTCGCAGAACGACCCCCCACGAATTTGTGGCGATGATATTCCTTCGGCGAACGATTACATCCATCGATGTCCTCGCCAACAGCCCGTAAATCAGGCTCAAAAGTGATGTAACCCATCACACGAAAGCAACTAAAACTATGTCTACAAAAAACTTCACTGCTCTTGGCGTGCCAGCCAAGATTGCCGCAGTGCTCACCACTCAGGGCATTGACTCACCCTTCCCTATCCAGGTTGACACACTTCCCGACACCATGGCGGGCAAAGATGTCTTAGGTCGCGGCAAAACCGGGTCTGGTAAGACCCTTGCCTTCAGCATCCCAATGATTGCCAGGCTCTCCGCTCGCGCCAACAGTACTCAGGGAGCTCCGAAACCAAGAGGTCTGGTGCTAGCGCCAACCCGAGAGCTTGCGACTCAAATCACCAATACCCTCCAGCCACTTGCCAAAGCGATGAATCTTAGAGTCACGACAATCTTCGGAGGTGTGCCTCAAAACAAGCAGGTCAGGGCCATCAGGGAGGGAGTTGAGATTATTGTCGCAACCCCGGGCCGGCTCGAGGACCTAATGAAACAGGGCCTACTGAAGCTGGATGGCATTGAGATAACCGTCCTGGATGAGGCTGACCACATGGCAGACCTTGGGTTTCTCCCCGGTGTCACCAGAATCCTGTCCGCAACTCCTAGAGGTGGCCAACGTCTATTGTTCTCTGCGACCTTGGATAACGGTGTCCAGAAATTGGTGGATAAGTTTTTGCAAAACCCGGTCATGCACGCTGTAGACGAGGCCAACTCGCCCGTTTCGCAAATGACCCACCATGTCTTTGAAGCAAATGACGCTGAAGCTAAAAAGCTATTGGTATTTGCCCTAGCCTCTGGAACCGGGCGAAGAATCCTGTTCATGAGAACCAAGCACCATGCCAAGAAGCTAGCCAAGTCACTCACCCAGGCTGGGATTCCAGCGGTTGATCTGCACGGCAATCTCTCTCAAGCTGCCAGAGATCGAAACTTGGAGGCTTTCAGTGCTGGAGGGGCCAAGGTGCTGGTCGCCACAGACGTAGCGGCACGAGGTGTGCATGTCGAAGGCGTTGAGCTGGTTATCCACGTCGATCCACCAGCCGAGCACAAGGCATACCTTCACCGATCTGGGAGGACAGCGAGGGCTGGTGCATCCGGTGACGTAGTGACGCTATCGCTCCCGACCCAGCGCAAAGACCTGGCTATTTTGATGAGGCAAGCGAAGATTTCGGCAACACCAAAGTCGGTTCATGCCAAGTCCCCCGAGGTAACAGCCCTAATCGGAGAGGTGGCTCCTTACGTAAAGCCTTCTGCCCCAGCATCGCAACCCAAGAACAACGGCAGGTCAACTGGTCAGAACGCCCAGCGAAAGCGAGCACTTCGCGAATCTGGCGCGGCAAAGAATCAGCAGTCAACAAGACCAGGTTCAAAGTCTCACAGTCAAGGCGCCGCAGCTGGCAGGCGTCGTCGCCAAAATTCCAGGTAGGAGCTCGCTGAAAACTGGCGCCCTCGGTAGGAATCGAACCTACGACCAAGAGATTAGAAGGCTCTTGCTCTATCCACTGAGCTACGAGGGCAGACTGAGAATTCTATCTGCCTGTTTCCCCTAGAGTATTAGACGTACAACTCTGAACCTGGGTGAAAATGGCGCTAAAGACGACGCAAATCCCTGCTATTTCGGGAAAAGCAGAACTCATTGATGCCTCGGTCGCACTTGTCGAGCAGTGGGTGGCAGAAGCATCCAAGCTAAAGGAAAACAAGTCTTCACAGCGCCTCAGCGGGCTTCTAAAGGACCCAAACGGGCTTGACTTCGCTGTTGGCTTCATCGATGGCGTAATCCGCCCTGAGGACATCCGTGTCGCCGCAACAAACCTCTACCAACTAAGGACACTCACCCCGGGATTTCTGCCTTGGCCGCTGCGCGCCCTGCTGGGTCTGGGGGCCAACCTCGCGCCACTTATGCCATGGCCGGTAATCCCAATTGCTCGCAGGGTGCTGCGCACCTTTGTCTCTCACCTTGTAATAGACGCTTCCCAAAACAAGTTCCGCAAGGCAACCAAGAAGCTTGGTCTCAATGCGACTTTGAACGTGAACCTGCTTGGCGAGGCCGTTTTGGGTCATGGAGAGGCGGATAAGCGCCTTAGCCACGTTGCGGAGATTCTCTCCCGTCCCGAGACGGAATATGTCTCTGTGAAGGTTTCAGCCATTGTCGCCCCTCACTCCCCCTGGGGTTTTGACCAAACCGTCCAGGAGGTGATTGATCGACTCACTCCCCTCTACAGCATCGCTGCAGGGGCCCAGAGAAAGAAGTTCATCAATCTAGACATGGAGGAATACCGCGATTTGGACATGACCATCGCGGTGTTCAAGGGCCTGCTTTCCAAGCCGGAGTTCAAGGAGCTCAGTGCCGGAATTGTTTTGCAGGCATATCTGCCCGATGCGCTGCGAGTGATGATTGATCTCCAGCAGTGGGCCGCGCTGAGAGTTATCGATGGTGGTGCGCCTATAAAGGTGAGGGTTGTAAAAGGGGCGAACCTTCCCATGGAGCGGGTAGATGCAGAAATGCACGACTGGCCGCTGGCAACAGTTTCATCCAAGGCTGAAGCAGACGCGAACTATAAGCGGGTTTTGAACTACGCGCTAACAGAGGACAGGGTCCAAAACGTCAAGATCGGTGTCGCTGGGCACAACCTTTTTGACCTCGCATTCGCCTGGCTTCTGGCCTCCCAGCGGGGTGCTCAGAATGGCATGGACGTTGAGATGCTCCTCGGTATGGCTCCCAATCAGGCCAGCGTCATAAGCAAGAGCGTTGGGAAGCTAGTTCTCTACACACCAGTGGTTTACTCGCAAGAGTTTGATGTCGCGATTGCCTACCTCATTCGCAGGCTGGAAGAAGGTGCTAGCCCCGAGAACTTCTTGTCAAACGCCTTCGAGCTATCAAATACTGAGCCCTATGCATTAGAGCGCGCAAGGTACATGCAGTCTCTGGAATTGATGGGCACAGAGGTGCCTGTTCCCAACCGTCTTCAGGACCGCTCGCTAGACACTCCACATCACCCGATTGGCTTCAGTAATGCCGCAGACACTGACCCTTCCACTGCAGGTAACAGGGCTTGGGCAAAGGCAATCTATCGGCGCCTGGCAACTTCGGAAATTGGTGTGGATCTTGTAGAGCGGCACACCGTTTCGAGCGAGGTCAAGCTCAATGAACTAATTGTCAGCGCTAAGGCAGCTCAACAAAGATGGCAGGCGCTCACGGCTGAGGAGCGGGCGAACAAGATTCATGAAGTCGGTGTCGTTCTCGAGAAAAACCGGGAGTACCTCGTTGAGGTTGCTATGGCCGAAGCTGGAAAGACGCTAGACCAGGTTGACACCGAGATTTCAGAGGCAATTGACTTTGCTCACTACTACGCCGAGCAATCACTGAGGCTGAATAATCTTCCAGGCGCCAAGCCCGTTGCAAGGAAAATTACCGTCGTGACTCCCCCGTGGAATTTCCCCATCGCCATACCAGCCGGAGGTGCGCTTGCCGCCCTGGCTGCCGGCAGTGCAGTGATCTTCAAGCCCGCAGGTCCCGCTGCTCGCTGCGGTGCTGTATTGGCAGAACTGATTCTCGAGGTGATTGATAAAGAGCTCTTCGTGCCAATCCATATCGGCGAGCGGGAGTTGGGTCAACGCCTTATCAGCCACGAGGATGTAGACCAGGTGATTCTCACCGGAGGCTACGAAACCGCAGAGCTATTCAGGAGCTTCAAGCCCGATCTCAAGCTGCTGGCGGAGACCAGCGGGAAAAACGCAATTATCGTTACCCCCCATGCCGACCTAGACCTTGCTGCCAAAGACATTGCCTACTCCGCATTTGGTCACGCGGGGCAAAAGTGTTCTGCCAGCTCGATTGTGATCCTTGTCGGCTCGGTAGCCAAGTCCAAGCGCTTCCGTAGGCAGTTGATGGATGCGGTCTCATCTTTGAAGGTCGCCCACCCAACTGATCCAACCGCCCAAATGGGGCCCATGATCAACCCTCCTGAGGAAAAGCTCCTTGCGGGTCTGACAACCTTGGAGCGCGGCGAGAAGTGGCTCATGAAGCCGGAGCAGCTGGACGAGACCGGCAAGCTTTGGTCACCTGGTGTCATTGAGCACGTGAGGCCCGGTTCGCGAAGCCACCTCATCGAATATTTCGGCCCAGTCCTTGCCATCATGACCGCACCAAACCTCAAGGCCGCCATCGCGCTGCAGAACAGCGTTGACTATGGCCTCACGGCTGGTATCCACTCGCTCAATAGCCAGGAGATAACCGACTGGCTGGCGAGAGTCCAGGCCGGAAACGTCTACGTGAACCGAGGCATAACTGGGGCTATTGTGCAGCGGCAGCCTTTTGGCGGGTGGAAGAAGTCTGCAGTTGGTCCTGGCGCTAAGGCTGGTGGGCCAAACTATCTCTTTGGCCTAACCGACTGGGTCTCCGAGGAAAACGGCGCCCTGGAGCCTGTTGAGACGATCGAGATGAATTCTCTCCTCGCTCAGGCGGCGATGACCGAGCTCTCAGACGGGGACCTTGCCTCGCTGTTGCGGGCTGCCCAAAGCGATATTGCGGCCCTAAGGCACTATTTCTCCGGCGTGAGGGATGAAACCGGCCTAGAGGCAGAGTGGAACTACCTGCGCTACTTCCGCTCAGACTGCACAATCAGAATCCAATCAGACGCGACCGCCTACGAAACTTGGAGGGTTCTCGTTACCGCAACAGCTCTAGGCCAAGTGGAAGTTAGCGTTCACGAGCTACCGGCAAGACTGGTTACCCTGCTCACTCGCAGTGGGATGCAAATTAAGCTCGAGAGTGAAGAGGCATGGCTAGCGAGCTTAAGGAAAAGACCCCGCAGGGTTCGCGTCGTAGGTCAATTGCCCGAAATAACCTCGGGTTCGCCTCTGGCTAATGTCGATGTCGCGATCTTCGACGGACCAGTCACAGAATCTGGCATTATCGAGGGCTTGCCGTTTTTCAAAGAACAGGCTGTCTCAGTTACCACTCACCGTTTTGGAAATCCTGCGAGGCACGTCCAGTCGGTCAAGCTCTAAGCGGCTTCGCAGATTACCCCCAGTGAGTTATCTGCGATTTATGGGAGTATTCTTCTCAATTGGCCTGTTTAGGCTAGATAAGTTCTAATTCGAGGTTCAATTGTTCAAACTTTCCAAGCTTTCACTCGCCAATCGTGCCGTTGTTGCCCTAATTACTGTCATCGTGGGGGCCTTCGGGTTTATTTCGGTTGGTGGACTCAAGCAGGAGCTAATCCCCTCCATTGAGATTCCCTCGGCAGCGATTGTCACCTCCTACCCCGGAGCCTCACCTGAAGTGGTGGACGACCAAGTATCACAGGCCATTGAGCAGGCAGTTATAGGTCTAGAGGGCATCGAGTCGACGACGGTAACTTCAACCACGGGCCTATCGGTGCTTCGGGTGTCATTTGAATTTGGAACCTCCACTGAAGATGTCACTCAAAAGCTAAATGAGGTACTCAGTGACCTAGGTTCGGTTCTGCCACAGGATGCGAGCCCGAGAGTTATCTCGGGGAGCTTTGACTCAGTGCCAATTATTGTTGTTGCGGTCAGCGCCAACGATGGCGACAACGAAGCCATCGGAAAGAAGCTCGAGGAGCTCGCACCAACACTTTTCCGTCAGGTTGACGGCATCAGAGACATTGCTGTCTCAGGAGCCAAGACAAAACGCATCAATCTCGAACTCAACCAGGTTGCCCTCGCCCAGGCTGGCCTAAACCAGCGAGACATCGTCTCGGCCATCAATGCCAATGGCCTCATCCTGCCCGTCGGCTCAATCGTTGACGATGGCGGTTCAATAGCAATTCAGGTCGGTTCCGCGGTAGACAGCGTTGAGCTTTTTGAATCGCTTCCACTAATTCCTTCCACTCCAACACCTGGTCAGGCTCCCCTGACTGTTGGCGATGTCGCAAAGGTTACTTATGAGGACGCTCCGGTCACCTCGATTGCGAGGACTAACGGGAACGAGTCGCTTGCTATCTCGATAGTCAAGACTCCAGATGGTAACTCCGTGGCTGTCTCAAATGGTGTTCAGGACCTAATCCCAGAATTGATCGCTGGCCTCGGTGGCGATGTCAGCGTGGTAACCACATTCGACCAGGCACCATTTATTGAGAAATCAATTGAGGACCTCGCGGTTGAGGGTCTGCTCGGCCTAACCATGGCAGTTCTTGTGATTTTGGTATTCCTACTGAGCTTCAAGTCCACAATCATTACCGCGATCTCGATTCCAACGTCAGTCCTTATTACATTCATCGGTCTCTCGGTTGCCGACTACTCGCTAAACCTTTTGACCCTGGGTGCTCTGACCATCTCTATTGGTCGCGTGGTAGACGACTCGATTGTGGTGATTGAGAACATCAATAGGCACCTCAGCTATGGCGAAAAACGAAAGACTGCAATCCTCACGGCGGTCAAGGAGGTTGCCGGTGCTATCACCGCCGCCACGATTACAACAGTTGCGGTGTTCCTTCCGATCGCGCTTGTCGACGGGCTAGTCGGTGAGCTCTTCAGGCCATTTGCCTTCACAGTCGCGATTGCGCTACTTGCATCGCTCCTTGTCAGCCTGACAATTGTTCCGGTCTTTGCCTACTGGTTCTTGCGCATGCCCAAGCGTCTCCAGGCTGCCAAGCAGGCCGATCCAAAGAACTTTGAGAAAAAGCAGCGCATCGAAGAGGAAGAGCGCGAAAAGAAGCAAATTCTGCAGCGCATCTACATTCCAGTCGTGAAAGGAACTACCAGGCACCCCTGGCTAACTCTCACCGCAGCGCTTCTGGTCCTTGGCTACACCTTCTCTCTGGTGCCGCTTTTGAAGACCAACTTCATTGACGGTGGCGGTTCAAACCAATTCACCGCAAGGCTCTCAATGCCTGCCAGCACCACCTTCGAGGAGCAGGATGAAGCTGCCAAGAACATGGAACAGCAGCTCCTCGCTCTTGAGGGAGTCGATGTAGTTCAATCCACCGTTGGCTCGGCAGCAGATGGCCGCGTAGCCTTCGGCGCAGCCGCCAGTGGTATCGCCTTCACGATCATTGCCGATGAGGATGCCGACATTGAGGCTATGCAGTCAAAGGTTTTGCAGCTCGCGGCTCCAGAGGACAGCGAAATCACGACCAGCCAGGGTGGGGGCTTCGGCTCATCCGAGACTATCGATATTCAGGTACTTGCAAGCGATAACGACTTGCTGCAGGAGGCTGTTGACAAGGTTGCCGCGGCCATGGACGGCATCACCGATGTCAGTGCAGTGACTACGACTCTGGAGGCTGATGAGCGAGTCCTCGAGATCATTGTCGACCGCGAAAAAGCTGCCGGTTACCTACTCACCGAGACTGCCGTAACGGGCATTGTCGCCTCACAGCTTCGTCCGAGCCCGCTTGGCACAGTCAGCGTTGAGGGCAATGATGTCCAGGTCTTTATTGCCGGTGCTGAGGCTCCCGAGTCCATCGAGGAGATTCGCTCGTTGCAGATTCCGACTTTCCAAGGACTTATTCAATTGGATCAGCTTGCCAGTGTCGAAGAGGTTCTGAAGCCAACCTCCATTACCTCGGAGCGGGGCAACAGAACTGCAGAGGTCCAGCTGAGCACCGAGGGCGATGACCTGGGAGCAATCTCTGCAACCGTTCTCGAGCGACTTGATGCCCTTGAACTTCCAGTCGGCGTAACCGCAACCGTTGGTGGTGCTGCGGCTGATCAGGCCGAGAGCTTCGAGCAACTTGGGCTAGCGCTCCTCGCCGCGGTCGCAATCGTCTACATCGTCATGGTGGCAACCTTCTCGAGCCTGATTCAGCCGCTGCTGCTTTTGATCTCGATTCCATTTGCTGCTACCGGCGCACTTGGGCTGCTGTTGCTGACAGACACTGCCCTCGGAGTTCCGGCACTGATCGGTATGTTGATGCTGATTGGAATCGTGGTCACAAACGCGATTGTGCTTATTGACCTAGTCAATCAGTACCGCGCCCAGGGTTATAGCGTCGAGCGATCGCTGATCCAAGGTGCTAGACAGCGACTGCGGCCGATCTTGATGACATCTCTGGCCACCATCTTCGCCCTAACCCCAATGGCATTTGGCCTGACTGGCGACTCCGGCTTCATCTCGCAGCCTCTTGCGATTGTGGTTATCGGTGGTCTGTTCTCGTCGACGCTGCTGACTCTGATTCTCGTTCCAACCCTCTACTGGCTCGTCGAGGGACGGAAGGAGCGCAAGAAGCTTCGTATTGAGCGCAGACGTGCCAAGAAAGAAAACCGTGCTGCCAAGAAGTCAGGCGCTCCTGTCTCTGTTGCAGGTAACCAACCTGAGCCTTCTACCGCTGAGGCAAATGTGTTGACTCTTGAGAAGGAAGAGGAAGACCCAATTGCCGAGGCAATGGAGCAGTCCTTTACACCTGCGACCGGTGGACCTGCGCCTGAGATGCCATGGTCTGACGATGACATTGCAAATGCTCTAGCCGAAGACACGAAGCTTGACGACGAGTCCCAGATGCGTTGGTCGGAAGAAGTAAGCGAAGAGCCACCTGCGAAGGCAGCTAGTGAGCCTGGCATGCCCGAGTTCCTAACAAGTGAGATGCCGATTGTCTCCTCTGACGAAGCTTCACTCACTGGTAGCGAAAAGCGAGCTGCCAAGAAGCAGGCAAAGCGAGATGCCAAGGCGCAGCGCAAGGCAGCACGGGACTCCAGGCACTCTGGCTAAAACAATGGCTGAATACATAGTTTGGATTGACTGCGAGATGACGGGTCTCGACGTCGAAAAGGACGAGCTTTGTGAGATTGCAGTTATCGTTACCGACCAAGAACTTACTGCCCAGGATGATGGCCTGCAAATCGTAATCAAGCCTTCCGATGCCGCCATGGAAAACATGGGTGAGTTCGTCACCAACATGCACAGAGAATCTGGTCTGCTCGACGAGATTTCTTCTGGCGAAAGCGCTGAGACGGCGGAGAAAAAAGTCATGGAATATCTAAAGCAGTGGATTGCTGAGCCCAGAACAGCGCCACTAGCCGGAAACTCCATCGGGACCGACCGGATGTTCCTCAACCGCTACATGCCTAACCTCGACTCATTCCTGCACTACCGAAACATAGACGTGAGTTCAATCAAGGAGCTCACGAGACGCTGGTATCCGAGGGTCTACTTCCAGCTACCAAAGAAAAATGGCGGCCACAGAGCACTTGCCGACATCAAAGAATCTATTCAGGAGCTTCGTTACTATCGCAAGACCGTAATGGTTGAGCAGCCCGGTCCTGATTCGGAAGCTGCTAAGAAAGTGGCTGATTCTCTGGACGCTGATACAATCTAAGCGCTCTGGGTTAGCCCAGACATGGTGGGTATAGCTCAGTCGGTAGAGCGCCTGGTTGTGGTCCAGGAGGCCGCGGGTTCAAGTCCCGTTACTCACCCCAGTTAGCTCCCGGCACGCTCCAAAATCAATTCTCGAACTCGCGCAGCATCAACCTGGCCGCCCATCGCCTTCATCACCGCACCAATGACAGCTCCAGCTGCCTGAACCTTGCCCTCGCGAATTTTCTCTAGGACATCGGGTTGTTGCTTCAATGCCTCATCGATGGCAGCGATTAGCGCACCCTCGTCGGTCACAACCTTTAGCCCACGCTTCTCAATAACCTGCTCTGGCGTGCCCTCGCCCGCGATAACACCTGCCACAACCTCTCTCGCCATGCGGTCAGTAAGGTCGCCAGCATCAATTAGCTTCTGAATGGTCGCAACCTGATCAGGGGTAATAGCCAGCTCGCTAGTGCTCAGCTCCATGGCATTGGCTTGCCTGGATAGTTCTCCGGTCCACCACTTCCTGGCGGCCTGAGGAGAAGTTCCGGCTGCAACCGTTGCCTCGACAAGGTCTAGAAGGTCGCCGTTTACGACATCCCTGAATTCAAGCTCGCTGAAACCCCAGTCATTTGCTAGCCGCTTGCGACGCTGCTGCGGGTTTTCCGGGAGGGACTCTCGAATTTCTTCGATCCAGATATTCGCTGGTTGGACAGGAACAAGGTCTGGCTCAGGGAAATATCGGTAGTCATCGGCATCGGACTTGGGTCTACCCGCAGAGGTGTAGCCGCGGTCCTCGTGCCAGTGACGCGTCTCTTGGGTGATGCTGCCGCCCCCGGCAAGGATGTGGGCCTGACGTTGGATCTCATAGCGAACCGCGTTTTCAACGCTTCTGATCGAGTTGACGTTCTTAGTCTCGGTTCTGGTGCCGAGCTTCTCTTGGCCTTTAGGTCGCAGAGAGACGTTGGCATCACAGCGGACATTTCCTCTTTCCATCTTGGCGTCAGAGACATCCATGGCCTTCACAATGTCGCGAATATTTCGGACATAGGCAGCTGCCAGCTCGGGGGCATTTGCGCCCGCGCCAAAGACGGGCTTGGTCACGATCTCGACCAGCGGAACTCCGGCACGGTTAAAGTCGACCAAAGAGTATTCCGCGCCTTGAATACGACCAGTGGCACCGCCGACGTGCGTCAGCTTTCCGGCGTCCTCCTCCATGTGGGCACGCTCGATGAGCACCTCGAATACCTGACCGTCTGAGATCTCGACATCGAGTTTGCCCTCAAAGGCAATTGGCTCGTCATACTGCGAGGTCTGGAAATTCTTGGCCAGATCCGGATAGAAGTAGTTCTTTCTCGCAAAGCGGCCATTTGGGGCAATTTCGCAGCCGAGTGCTAACCCAATGGCAATCGATGATTCAACCGCCTTCTTGTTCACGGCTGGTAATGCTCCGGGCAGTCCAAGGCATATCGGGCAGACGTTCGTGTTGGGTTCGTTACCGAAGACATTCGCGCAACCACAGAACATCTTGCTCTTGGTGTTTAGCTCGACGTGAACCTCGAGGCCAATGACGACCTCAAATCTCTCAATGGCCTCGTCAAAGTCCATCAGTGGTTCTTTAGCCACGGTTCGCCTCCAATCCTGGCGCCTGAGCGATTAGCGGCGCTCCCCACTGCGCCACGTAGAGGGCCTCAATGAGCGATGCGACCTGATACATCCGAGCATCTTCCCTGGCTGGTGCAAGGATCTGCACACCCGATGGCAGGCCATCCTCTTCGGCCAGTCCGTTAGGCACCGACATGCCAGGAATCCCGGCAAGGTTTGCGGGAATCGTGGCGATGTCGTTTAGGTACATCGCCAACGGGTCGTTCACTTTCTCGCCAATTTTGAAGGCGGTGGTGGGAGCGGTTGGCGTGAGCAAAACATCAACCTGACTAAATGCCTTCTCGAGATCCTGCTGAATTAGCGTTCTCACCTTCTGGGCCGAACCGTAGTAGGCGTCATAGTAGCCGGAGGAAAGTGCGTAGGTGCCGAGGATGATTCTGCGCTTTACCTCTGGACCGAAGCCGGCCTCCCTTGTTGCCGCCATAACGCGCTCAATTGTCGGGTTGCCCTCCGGGGCAACTCTCAGGCCAAAGCGCACAGAGTCAAACCTTGCAAGGTTGCTAGATGCCTCGGCTGGAAGGATCAGGTAGTAGGCAGCAACGGAGTATTCGAAGCTCGGGCAGTCAACCTCGACCACCTCGACACCCTCTGCAGTGAGCTTTGCGATGGTGTCGTCGAAGCACTTCTTAACGCCAGCTTGGAAACCGTCTGAGCTGAGCTGCTTCACGACTCCGACCTTGAGCCCCTTGAAATCCGCAGTCTTGACCGCATCTGCCATCGAGCCCAAAGATTCGGTAAGTGAAGTCGAGTCGTGAGGGTCATAACCTGCAATGACATCCTGCAAAAGTGCTGCGTCTAAAACAGTGTTGGTCACAGGGCCCACCTGATCTAGCGAACTGGCAAGAGCAATCAGGCCATAGCGAGACACTGTTCCATAGGTGGGCTTTGCCCCAACCGATCCCGTGACAGCGGCTGGGAACCTAATCGATCCTCCGGTGTCGCTGCCGACGGCAAGAGGTGCAAGGTGACCCGAAACGGCAGAAGAAGATCCTCCACCGCTGCCGCCTGGAATCCTGTCCAGGTCCCAGGGGTTTCTCGAGGGGCCATAGGCCGAGTATTCGGTGGACGAGCCCATGGCAAACTCATCCATGTTGGTCTTGCCGAGTATTGGTAGCCCTGCTGCCCGAATCCTCTTGACCACGGTCGAGTCATACTGCGGGACCCAACCCTCAAGAATCTTGGAGCCGGCAGTTGTGGGGGCATCGGTTGTGGTGAGGTTGTCCTTTACAGCAATTGGAACTCCGTGGAGGGCTGAGTGGCGCTTACCAGCAGTAAGGTCACTATCGGCAGCCTTAGCCGATGCAAGGGCTGTCTCACGGTTTAGGTGAAGATAGCTAAGGGTGAGGTGGTTCAGGCTTTCTGAGCGGTCGAAGAAAGCTTCAGTTGCCTCAACCGATGAAATCTCTTTTGACTCAATGAGCTGGGCAAGCTCACTAGCGGATTTGGTGATTAGCTCGCTCAAGGGTTAGTCCTCGTCCAAAATTGCAGCTACCTTGAAACGGCCCTCGGCACTGTCTGCCGCTCCAGAAAGAGCCTGTTCCTGCGTCAGGGATGGAGCGACCTCATCCTCGCGAAATACGTTGCTCATTGGGATTGGGTGGCTGGTTGGCACAACATCGCCGCTCACGGCCTTGTTTACGGTGGCAACCGAGTCGACTATCACACCGAGCTCTCCCGCTAGCTTCTCTACCTCGTCCTCGGTAACCAGGATTCGAGAGAGCGATGCGAGGTGCCGCACAAGATCAGGGGTGATTTCGGACATGGCCGTGCTCAATTCTTAGTTTTTGCGTTGTCAAAACACCAAGTCTAGTTTGTGACGGACGCCAACCTGGCAACAAAGGCGCTCTCATCGATAACCTCAAGGCCGAGCTCCTCTGCCTTCTGAAGCTTTGACCCAGCCCCTGGCCCAGCCACCACGAAAGAGGTCTTTTTGGAGACCGAGCTCGCTGCTTTGCCACCCAATTCGATGATCTTTGCCTCAGCCTCGTCCCTGGTCATCTGGCTAAGTGTTCCAGTTACAACAATCGACATGCCACTGAATGGCCCCTCGGCGCTCATGGAACCAGGGCCCTGGTGACCGGGGATAGAAAGTACTACACCCGCCTTGCCCCAGCGGTCCACTATTTCCTTGTGCCAATCTTCTTCCCACCACTGCTTGATTGAGGCTGCAAGCGTTGGCCCGACGCCTTCAACCTCCGCCAACTCTTCCTCGGTCGCGGCAAAGATCGCCTCCAGTGAGCCAAAGTGGTTGCAAAGTGCCCGTGCTGCAACCGGTCCAACATGCCGAATGGAAAGCGAGACGAGTATTCGCCACAGGTCTCTGTTCTTAGCCTCCTCGAGGTTCGCAAGCAGCTTTAGTGCAACCTCACCGGGTTCCCCGTCTTTTTTTCGGAAGAAGTCGGTGACCTTCGGGTTTCCCTCACCATCGTGCTTTGGGAGGCCCGTGTCGGGGTCGAGCACATAGCTGCGTATCGGAAGCAGTTGCTCGATTGTCAGACTAAATAGGTCGGCCTCGGAACGAAGCGGAGGCTCTTTGGGCTCGATTGGCTGAGTCAGAGCAGCTGCACTTACGTAGCCCAGGGCTTCGATGTCCATTGCCGAGCGCGAACCTATGTAGGCAATGCGCTCCCTAAGTTGGGCTGGACAGCTGCGGGAATTTGGGCAACGAAGATCTACATCGCCCTCACTCGCGGGAGCTAACTCTGACGAGCACTCCGGACACTTCGTGGGCATTTGAAACTCAGTTTCGGAGCCTGTTCTTAGTGCTGTCACCGGGCCCAATATCTCTGGAATGACATCGCCCGCCTTTCTCAAGACAACGGTGTCTCCGATGAGGATGCCCTTAGAGCGAACCTGGTCCTGGTTGTGAAGTGTCGCAAACTCAACCTCACTTCCGGCAACCCGGACTGGCTCCAACACGGCAAATGGAGTTGCCCGGCCGGTGCGGCCAATCGAGACTCGGATATCTAGAAGCTTGGTGTTTACCTGCTCGGGCGGGTATTTATAGGCAATTGCCCAGCGCGGAGCTCTAGATGTTCTACCCAGCTCGCTCTGACGAGAAAGGTCGTCTACCTTGATCACCACACCGTCTATTTCATGCTCAATGGAGTGCCGATCACTCTCGAGCTTTTCTACGTAATCACCGGCCTCTTGAGCATCGCCGGCAACCTTGTAGCGCTTAGTGGTTGGAAGACCCCACGAGCTCAAAAGCTCATAGACCTCGCTCTGTGAGGAAACATTTGACTGCCAGGCTCCAAAGCCGTGCACAAGCATTTGAAGGGGCCTAGAGGCTGTGATCTGTGGGTCCTTTTGGCGCAGCGAGCCCGAGGCTGAGTTTCTTGGATTTGCAAAGGGTTTTCCGCCGGCTGCGACGATGCCCTCATTGAGCTTGGCAAAGTCTGCTAAGGGGAAGAAGACTTCGCCGCGGATCTCAATCTGCTCGGGGTGATTCGAACCCGAGAGTGCATGGGGAACTGACCTGATTGTCATGACATTCGCTGTCACATCCTCGCCAACCTCGCCATCGCCGCGAGTTGCAGCTGAAACCAGTTTTCCCTTCTCATAGGTAAGTGAAACTGCAAGGCCGTCAATCTTTGGTTCGCAGAGGTATGGACCGCCTCCGACCCTCTGGTCCCATGCCAAAAGCTCCTCCAGCGAGAAGGCGTTATCCAACGAGAGCATCGGCTCTAGGTGGCGATGCGGGGCAAAGAGGCTGCTTGCCGCTCCTCCAACCTTCTCGGTTGGTGAGTCAACAATTAGCTCAGGGTTTTCTTGCTCGAGCGCTCGAAGCTCATTTTCTAGTTCGTCGTAATCGCTGTCTGAAACGAGCGATTCGTTTTCTAGGTAGTAGGCGTTGCGATAGCGCTCTATGAGAGCCCTCAGCTCCTCGGCACGCTCGGCCTTAGACAACTGCGACTTCCGCGCTGGTGGTCTGGTCAATCGTGGTCTGGCCCAAGACTCTGGTTCCGAGGTAGATAACTGCAGTTTGGCCCGGGGCGACCCCGTAGAGGGGTTCTTTGAGCTTGATGACCAGCTCTGCCTCGACAATAGCCGCCTGCGCCGGCACGGTGTCGCCGTGAGCGCGCACCTGCACCTCACAGTCAAAGAACTCCTCTGGTCTCTCAGGTGCTCTGCCGCACCACGAATACCGCTCGCCTGATAGCTGAGTGATTTGCAGAGATGCCTCGGGGCCCACAACAACCTCTGCGGTCTTTGGCCGAATCTCAAGCACATACCTGGGCTTGCCATCTGCCGCGGGACGCCCAAGCCTCAGGCCCTTGCGCTGGCCGATCGTGAACCCGACGTGACCGTCGTGCTCACCGAGCTCGGTGCCTTGCTGGTCAACAATCTTGCCCGGGCTCGAGGGAACGAAGTCCCTGAGCCACTCCCTAGTGTCACCCTCCGGGATAAAGCAGATGTCGTAGCTGTCTGGCTTATTGGCGACAGTTAGGCCCCTCTCCGAGGCCTCCTTGCGAACAAAGTCCTTTGAGGCAGTTGCTCCAAGCGGAAACAGGGCGTGAGAGAGCTGCTCTTGGGTTAGGACTCCAAGCACATAGCTCTGATCCTTTGCCATAGCCAGTGACCTGTGAAGCTCTAGGTTGCCTTCATCGTCTTTGATAATGCTCGCATAGTGGCCAGTACCAACAGCATCGAATCCGAGAGCCAGTGCCCGCTCTAACAGCGCTGCAAATTTGATGCGCTCATTGCAGCGCATGCAGGGGTTCGGGGTTCTCCCGGCCTGGTATTCAGCGACAAAGTCATCGACCACGTCGATCTTGAAGCGCTCTGAAAAGTCCCAAACATAGAAAGGAATGCCTAATTTCTTTGCAGCCCGCTGGGCATCCATCGAGTCCTCGATGGTGCAGCAGCCTCTAGAGCCGGTGCGAAGGGTTCCTGGCATCCTCGAAAGCGCGAGGTGAACCCCAACAACCTCATGACCTTCGTCAACTAGGCGTGCGGCAGCAACGGCGGAGTCAACTCCGCCACTCATGGCCGCTAAAACCTTCACCCGATAAGTCTAATTTGCGCTTTGGGTGCTCTGGGAAGCCACTAGCGCTCCGGCGTGAATCTTGATGATTGCCTCGATGAAGCGCTCTACATCGAGTCTTGTGGTGGTGTGGCCAAGTGTGATCCTAAGGCAAGCCGAAGCAAGCTCCTCGGAGTGACCCATCGCAACCAGAACGTGAGAGGCTCCCAAAACTCCTGCCTGGCAAGCACTGCCAGCCGAGACGCTGAAACCCTCCTGGTCGAGCAGAAAGAGCAGGTTGTCACTTTGGGTTCCGGGGAAAATTAGGTGTGCGCTGTGCTCCACACGGTCGGCGTCCTCCGCCGTTACCACTGCACTCGGTATGGCACTAAGAACCTCGGACTCAATCAGGTCTCGAAGCTCCTTCAATCGTGACTGCCGTTCAACGCGGTCGGAAACTGCCTCTTGGCAGGCTGCTCCAAGGGAGGCGGCTAGTGGGTAATTCATGGTTCCAGACCTAAGACCACGTTCTTGGCCACCACCATGCAGCAGGCTTACCGGAGAGAAGTCTCTCGCAACCACCAAGGCACCAACTCCAATTGGAGCTCCGACCTTGTGCCCTGAGATGCTCATTGCTGTAAGCCCAGATTTGGCAAAGTCAACCGGCACATGACCTATGGCAGCTATCGCGTCGCTGTGAACAGGGATGCCATACCTATTAGCCAGCTCAGTCACGCGAAGGATTGGGGTGATAACCCCGGTCTCGTTGTTCACCCACATCAGGCTCACAAGTGCGATTTCATCGCTCCTTGATGACAGGATCTGCTCTAGGTCCTCAAGATCCACCATGCCGCTGTTTGTAACCGCAACATTTATCGCTACGGCACCCTCGTGCTCGACCAGCCAGTCAATGGGGTCAAGCAGTGCGTGGTGCTCAGTGGCTGCCGTAACAATGACCTTGCGGGCCCTGTCTTTGCGGTTTTGAGCCCAGTAGATGCCCTTTATAGCCTGGTTGTTCGACTCGGTTCCGCCTGATGTAAAGACAATTTCGCTCCGGTTGGCGCCCACAGCATTAGCGACCTGGTCTCTGGCGTCTTCAAGAATCGCCCGGGTATTTTGGCCGTGCCCGTGAACTGATGAGGGATTGCCAAGATGCTCTAGGCCGCCATTTAGCGCCTGCAGCGCAACCGGCCTGCAGGGCGTCGTGGCGGCATGATCTAGGAACACGGGCATGCGAACCAGTGTATTTGAGCTTGCAGGAAAGCAAAGACCTATAGCCTTTGTTGAAAAGGCAGTATGTTGGCGCAAAAATCGCAAGACCTCGCACCCCTGGGCATGAACCTGCTCGATGGCGGTGGCGTCTTTGGGGTCTGGTCAGATACCGCGAGCGCCGTCAAGCTTCACATTCTCGATCCTGAGGACACCTCCAAGACCCTCCACGAGATCCCACTCGAACAATCAGATGGTGGCATCTGGACCGCGGGAGATGATCGACTCAAGCGGGGCATCAAATATGTCCTTCGGGCCGAGGGTCCTGAGGGACCAAGGCACGCCTTCAACCCAGAGCGGAACCTGCTTGACCCCTATGCCAGGGGCCTAGTTCGCGAGAGCCCCAAGGATTACCACTGCGTAGCTGTCGACACCAGCTTCGACTGGGAGGGTGTGGAGAAACCCCAGACTGCGCTCAGCGAGAGCATCATCTATGAGGCCCACGTTCGGGGTCTGACTCGTGTGAACCCAGCTATCCCCGAGGATATACGGGGCTCATACGCCGCACTGGGTCACCCTGCAACCATTGATCACCTAACCTCTCTGGGTATCACGGCGGTCGAGCTACTACCCATCCAGGCCTTTATCTCAGAGCCCAGGCTGGTAAACCTTGGCCTCATCAACTACTGGGGCTACAACACCATCAACTTCTTCACACCTCACATGCGTTACGCATCAGAGGCCAAGCGGGCTCAAGGTCCTGAGGCGATGCTTTTGGAGCTAAAGGGAGCAATCAGAGAACTTCACAAGGCAGGTATTGAAGTCATCCTGGATGTTGTCTACAACCACACAGCCGAGGGCGGACACAAGGGCCTCACCTACTCCTACCGCGGACTAGATAACTCGAGCTACTACCGCCAGGACGATCAGGGCAACTATCAAGACACCACGGGATGCGGCAATTCGCTTAACTTCGGCAAGCCCATGGTGCAACGGCTCATGCTCGATAGCCTGCGCTATTGGGTGGAAGAGCTCAAGATCGACGGCTTCCGCTTCGACCTTGCCGCGACCTTGGCAAGAGACGAGAATAATCACTTCAATCCGCGACACGAGGTTCTGACTGCCATGCAGGAGGACCCTGTGATTAGTTCAGCAAAGCTGATAGTCGAACCGTGGGATGTTGGCATGGGGGGCTGGCAGACCGGAAACTTCCCCCCAGGTTTCCCGGAATGGAACGACAGGTTTAGAGACTCCGTAAGAAAGTTTTGGCTTCAGGACGTTGCGTCCTATCGAAGCTCCGGAAACCACCACAACGGTGTCCAGGAGATGGCAAGCAGAATTTCTGGTTCACAGGACGTGGTGAGCGAAGGCTCTCCCCTTGGCAACATCAACTTCATTACCGCCCACGACGGCTTCACACTCTGGGACCTTGTTTCTTACAACGTCAAGCAGAACTCCGCCAACGGTGAGGGCAATCGCGATGGCGGCAACAACAACCTGAGCTTCAATCATGGACATGAGGGCGAGACTTCGAACAGCTCGGTGAACTTCGCTCGTCGCAAGGCCGCGAGAAACCTCATCGGCACGCTGCTTCTCTCTGCAGGAGTTCCCATGATTACCGCCGGAGATGAAAGACTCAAGACCCAAAGCGGCAACAACAACGCCTACTGCCAAGACAATGTGATTACCTGGCAAAACTGGGATCCAGATATTCATCGGATTAACTTCCAAAAGACCGTCTCTGAGCTAATCGCGCTGCGCAAGCAGCTACCAGCCCTTCGGCCCAGGAGCTTCACAAAGCTCGATGAGCCAGCCCCGGAGCACGATCAAATGCTCTGGTTCTCAGGTCGCGGTGATGAGATGAGCATTGAGGACTGGCACAACCCCGAGCGAAGAACCATACAGCGGCTCACCTATCACCTCATGAACGACGGCAGCAAGCAGGGTGTACTTCTGGTTGTGAACGGTACCGAAGCCATCAAGAACGTTTCGCTTCCAAAGCCTGCAGGCGTTGGGGGCTTCGAACTGCTTTGGGACTCGGCGCTCGAGCTGCCTCCTGAGCGGCAGCTAGTTTTGACGCCCGGTGCCAAGCTGAGAATGGTGGAAACCAGCATTCAACTCTTCCGCGTTGTGCAGACCTGAAGCTTTTAGTTGGGTTTTCAAGGTGCGCTTAGTAAATTGGGCGTGTGGATAAAGCTGAATACCCGGTCGGACGTTTTCCGATAGTCAAAACTTGGCCGGTCGTTGACGGCGGAAAGTTCCCGGTCAAAGCCTTTGAGGGCGAAGTGCTTGACTTCGGCGCCACTGCCTTTCGTGAGGGCCACGACAAACTCGCTGTTGAACTGGTTCTAACCCCCCCAGGCGGCAAGACCACCCGCCATCCAATGCTCCCAGGGCAGCCAGGCCTCGACCAGTGGGTCACGCGGCTGCAGCTAACTGAGGTTGGCAGCTACAGCTACCAAGTCTCAGCCTGGGACGACGAGTATGGCTCCTGGGTCCATGCCACCTCAGTCAAGCTAGCGGCCCAGGTCGATCAGGAGCTGATGATTCTCGAGGGTAAGAAGCTTCTCGAGAGGATGTCTGAGGGTAAGGCAAAGACGATAGCTGCAAAGTTTGAGGCCGCCCTAAAGATTCTTGATGACAAAAAGCTAAGCCCAGGTGCGAAATTTGAGAAAGTTATGGCGAGCGGACTTAGCGAGTTGGCTGCAAAGCATCCGCTAAGGGAGCGGGAAACGCTTTCTGGGTCCGTAAGGATCTTGTGCGAGCGCAAGCTTGCGGGAAGCGGCAGCTGGTATGAGTTCTTCCCGAGATCAGAGGGCGCCAAGCAAAACCGAGACGGCAGCTGGGTATCAGGAACCTTCAAAAGCGCAACCAAGAGCCTTCAGCGCGTTAGCGATATGGGCTTTGATGTTCTCTATCTGCCGCCGGTTCACCCAATTGGCATCACTCACCGCAAAGGCAAGAACAACACTCTCGTTGCCGAAAAGGGCGATCCCGGCTCACCCTGGGCCATTGGAGCCAAGGAGGGCGGCCACGATGCCATCCACCCAGATTTAGGCACAGAGAAGGACTTTGCAGCATTTGTGAAGGCTGCAAACAAGCTCGGTATTGAGGTTGCTATGGACCTCGCCCTGCAGGCCTCGCCCGATCACCCTTGGGTGAAATCAAACCCTGAGTGGTTCACCACCAGGGCCGATGGCACCATCGCCTATGCGGAGAACCCTCCCAAGAAGTATCAGGACATCTACCCCATCAACTTCGATAACGACCCTGATGGCATTCACGCCGAGGTTCTCAGGATTCTAGAAAAGTGGATCTCGCTGGGTGTGAAGATCTTTAGGGTCGATAATCCTCACACCAAAACCGTCGAGTTTTGGCAGCAGCTGATTGCTGAGGTGAATCAGAAGCATCCCGAGGTTATCTTCCTAGCCGAGGCCTTCACACGCCCAGCCATGATGCACGCTCTAGGAAAAATCGGCTTCCAGCAGTCCTACTGCTACTTCTCCTGGAGAAATACCAAGGCCGAGCTCACCTCCTACCTAAATGAGCTGGCAAAGGATTCGGCCGACTTCTTTCGGCCCAGTTTCTGGGTCAACACCCCAGACATCCTCACCGAATATCTGCAATTTGGTGGGCGTCCTGCCTTCAAGATCAGGGCCACGATTGCTGCAACCGCGGGACCGAGCTGGGGAATGTATGCAGGCTTTGAGCTATATGAGGCCGTAGCCCGAACAGGTAGTGAAGAAAACATCGACAACGAAAAGTATGAATACAAGTCCAGAGACTTTGTGGGCAGTGAAGACAGAGGAGTTAGCCTCGCCCCGAGGATCAGGTTGCTCAACAAGCTACGCAGGGAAAACCCCTCGCTGGGACAGCTGCGCAACATCACTACCCACTACAGCGATGACGAGCAGATGCTTGTCTATGCAAAGCGACTTGCTCCCGAGTTCAACGACGGCAAGGACAATACGGTGATTGTGGTCGTGAACACCGATCCGCACTCCGTGAGAGAAACCATGGTGCATCTTGATATGCAGGCCCTTGAGCTTCCCCACAGCTTTGAGGTCGAGGACTTAATAACAGGCAAGAAGTTCACATGGGGCGAGCACAACTTCGTTCGCCTGGATGCATTCACTGAACCGGCACACATCCTCAGGGTTATTCGATGAGGTTGGATGAGGCAACCTACGAGCAGCTTGCCCACGGTTCTCACCACTCGCCGCACGACTACCTTGGACTCCACCCTGAGGGCAAGGGTTGGGTGCTAAGGGCACTGAGACCACTTGCCAAATCTGTGGTAGCAAAGGCCAAAACCAAGAAAATCCCCCTTGAGCACGTGCACGCCGGTGTCTGGGAGGCACGAGGAAAGACCAAGACCTTCGACTATCGGCTAATTACTGATTACGACTCGGCAACCTGGGACACCGCCGACTCTTACAGCTTCCTGCCAATGATTGGCGAGCTTGATCTACACCTCATCGCCGAGGGCCGGCACGAAGAGCTCTGGAAGGTACTGGGCTCTCACGTTCTCGAAACCAAGGATTCGCTGGGAAAAATCAGTGGAGTTAGCTTTAAGGTCTGGGCCCCGAACGCTTCTGCGGTCAGAGTGGTTGGAGACTTCAACTCGTGGGATGGAACATCGCATGCCATGCGCTCGCTGGGAGCAAGTGGCATCTGGGAGCTATTCGTGCCAGACCTTGGACCCGGAACGCTCTACAAGTATCAAATCAGAACTCGCCACGGCAATTGGATCACCAAGATAGACCCAATGTCCCGCAGCTTCGAGATACCACCTGCCACATCCTCCATTGTCGAGACTTCGAGCTACACCTGGGGGGATGCAAAGTGGCTCAAGGCGAGAGAAGCCCGCGATGCGCTTCGCGCACCGATGTCTACCTATGAGCTTCACCTGGGCTCCTGGAGAGGTGCGAAGAACTACCGGGACCTGGCTCCTGAGCTCATTGGGCACGTGAAATACCTGGGATTTACTCACGTTGAGTTCATGCCACTTGCAGAACACCCCTTTGGTGGAAGCTGGGGCTACCAGGTGACCGGGTACTTTGCGCCAACTTCTCGCTATGGCTCCCCCGATGACTTTAGGTATCTGGTTGATCAGCTGCACCAGGCTGGAATTGGCGTGATCATGGACTGGGTGCCAGCTCACTTCCCCAAGGACGACTGGGCACTCGCCAGGTTTGATGGCGAACCGCTCTATGAGGATGCTGACCCTCGCAGGGGTGACCACCCTGATTGGGGCACTCACGTATTCAACTTTGGTCGCACCGAGGTCAAGAACTTCCTGGTGGCAAACGCGCTTTACTGGCTTGAGGAGTTCCACATCGATGGCCTCCGAGTAGATGCGGTGGCGTCGATGCTCTACCTCGACTACTCCCGCGAGGATGGTCAGTGGCTACCTAATGTGTATGGCGGCAGAGAGAACCTCGACGCGATTCAGTTCCTGCAAGAAACAAACGCAACGGCTTACCGCAGAAACCCAGGCATCATGATGATTGCCGAGGAATCCACCGCATTTGCCGGCGTAAGCTCCCCCACTGACACCGGTGGCCTGGGTTTTGGATTCAAGTGGAACATGGGCTGGATGCACGATTCGCTGCAGTTCATTGAGCGCGACCCGATGTATCGCTCTCACCACCACGGAGAGATCACCTTCTCCATGCTCTATGCCTATGACGAAAAGTTCGTCTTGCCAATCAGCCACGACGAGGTGGTTCACGGCAAGGGCTCGCTTCTGGCAAAGATGCCAGGAGATCACTGGCAGAAGCTTGCAAACATGAGGGCGTATCTAGCGTTTATGTGGACCCACCCCGGCAAGAAGCTTTTGTTTATGGGTCAAGAATTCGCGCAGCCCTCGGAGTGGAGCGAATCCAGAGAGCTTGACTGGTGGCTCACCGACCATGCCCCACACCGCGGCATTCAGCAGCTGGTTGCTGACCTAAACGCCCTTTACCAAGCACATAGCGCCCTTTGGGAACTGGACCATGAACCAGCCGGGTTCCGCTGGATCGATGGTGGCGACGCCAATCGAAACCTGCTGAGCTTTATTCGAGAGGATCTAGCGGGAAACCAACTAGTGGTCGTAGTGAACTTCGCAGGAAACCCGCATCACGATGTTGTGCTGGGAGTCGACCAACCCGGCGAGTATCGAGAGCTCCTAAACACCGATGCCGAGGTTTATGGGGGCTCCGGTCACGGAAACCTCGGGAAGATTTCTACCAGCGACATCCAGTCTCACGGCAGCGCGCAGTCTTTGGTGCTGAATGTTCCGCCTCTTGGCGCACTGGTGCTTCAGAAGATCTAGAACATTAGAGAGGCTAGGCGCCTGCGGGCTTGAAGCACCGCAGGGTGATCGTTACCGAGAATCAGAAACAGCTTTAGCAGTCTCTCCTTGATTGCTTCTCGATCATCGATTCGCTCTGCAAATAGGCCAAGAAGATGCTCGAAGGCGCCTTCTGCGTTATTAGAGGCAATTAGCTGATCCGCGCCAAACATCGCGGCCTCAAGCTCAGAGGTTTTCTCTTGGCCCTGCAGCCGAATCATGAGCTCTACCTGCGCAAGACCCGCATGGGCTTCTTGGTCATTTGGGTATTCAACAAGAATCTTTTCGTAGCTGGACTTCGCTCCCGCAAAGTCCCCTCGCTCAATTGCGGCAAAGGCCTCTTGGTGTTCGGGACTGAGCGGTTTCTGGGGCTCGGATTTCTTTTCGGGTTCTGCTCCCAGCTTTACTGTGCCGGTGATGTTGTTCTGCTTGGCAAGCTGCAGCACCTGAGAGAGCACCTGGAGAAACTGCTCCTGGGCGATGTTGCCCTGGAAGAGTGGTGCGGGCTGTCCAGAGAGTATTGCCAACATCGCAGGTGCCATGGACACGCCTACTGCCTGAGCGAGTTGGGGTGCTGCGGTCATGCTGATCTCGATACCCGCGAAGCGGCCCTCGCTAACCTCCAGGGTCTTAGTCAGCAGCGTCTTCACCGCAGCAGAGTCTGCGCTGTCGTCACTGATGAGCATCAGGACGGGAACCTGTTCGCTGAGCTTAAGGTAGCTGCGAAGAGTTTGTTCATCGCCGCTTACAAGCCAGGCGCTGACGGTGTTTCCACCTTCCTCCCCGGAGAGCTTGGAGAGGTCAAAAGCGTTACCAAATTCAGTCATTACGACCCCAAGGCTACCGCGGTCAGAAGCTGCTGCGTTGCCCCAAGCAATCTCACCTGAGCATCGCCACCTGTGACTGGGATGTGGAACAGCAGCATCGCGCCGTAGCGAGTTTCTATGCCAGTTGCAGAACCGCTGGTTCCAAGCAACACGGCCTCGTCACCCGCTATGGCAACTGCATCGCCGGGCTCCTTCGGGATGATTGTGTAGGTGTCAATCATGTAGATACCAACAAGAGCTCCGCCATCAAGGGATGAAAGCAAGACCATCGGGTTTTCTGTCTGCTCATGCTGGAAGTCCAGGTTTGCGTTGCTGAGAGTCTCGGCCAGACCGCGCTGAACAGATGCAACGTCCTTGATGTAGTCATTGTTTGGATCAACGATGTCTACCCACAAAGAATCCGCACCGTTGTTGAGTAGATCACCGACCGCCTCCCCGAGCAGCCGAGGCGAAACTAGTAAGAACTTGTTGTCCGGGTTTAGCGAGGTCGCGCCCGTGAGCTCTGACGCCACATCCGGGAAGTCAGCTCCTGGCAAAAGCGACATGTATTGAAAAAGCTTGTATTGGTCTCTAACGGTTTCTTGTCTGAGCACCAGCATCTGAAGCTGCTCTTCACCTGTTACCACCATCACGTTGCGAGGCCAGCTGTCCGTGGCGGGAGGCAGGAAGAGTTGAATGGGGCCAGCCAGCAGGGGCTCTAGAGTGCTCTCCTCCTGGTCAAGTCGAGAGATTAGGTTGTAGGCAAAGCGCCTCATCTCAAGTGCTGGGCCGGTGACCCTGGTCTCCAAGGACTCGCGATCGTTGTTCTCGTCCGCAACCCTCACCACCTCAGCGATTTCGAAGAGTACCTCGCTCACCTGGTCCCGGGTCAGTGCTGGGGTGAGAATTTCTGGACTCGAAAGTGGGCTGGGAGAAAGAACTGGGTTCTCATAGTCCGCCACGCAGCCACTAAGCAGCGCAGTGCTGAGTCCAATCGCCATAAAGGCATCGGGGCGCAGGGCTCTTCTTCCGCGCCTGGGGCCTTCTCCAGCCTGGGATTTGGCCTGTCTTGGGCTCTTCCGCCTTGGTGGTTTGGGTCCCCTTCGCCTCGAGGAGCGGTACTTGTTAGCAAAGCCAACAGCAGCCCAGAGTCCAGCGATTGATCCGAGTGCCATCAACCCAACGCCAACATAGGTAATGGGCGGTATTTCAATTTCCTCGTCTGCAATATCCCACTCGATTGCGATGCTTCTGGGGGCAAGTTCCAGGCCGTTTGAGGCCACCAAGATTGCACTCTGGTTGTCCTGCTCCAAGTTGATTGTGACTTGAGAACGGCCGTTGATTTCTTGCCTCCAAATGTCTGCGCCGTTGGGGTCGGTAAGGTTCCCGTTGCCTGCGACCAATACCTCTGCAAGCTCGGCGGTCTCCCGTGCAACGTCGATACTTAGCCTTAGCTCGACATAAGGGCTTCCCTCCAGCCAAGCCTCAATGTCGCTTTGGCGCCCTGTTGCCACAAATATCTCCCCGCCTCTAACGGTGATCTTTGGGCTTGCGCTGTAGGCGGTGAGGAGCTTGTTTGGAATCATCACGTAGGTGGTGGGCTGGTCAAGCTCCTGGGAAGCGATGATGGTTTCGATGGGGGTGTTTTCAACCTGGTTTACGACCCCGACACTGCCCGCTGCTAACCCACCTACGAATAGGACGAGGGCAAGCCAAAAGCGCATGTGATTAGCTCCGAGTAGACTTTGCTAGCTCGCAAAAGTTTAGTCGCACATCGGGGGTTATCTCTTGGCAGCAGATTCTCGCTTCGAGATCGTCCGTCGTGGCTATGACCCCCAGCCGGTGGAGCGCGAGCTGAAAGCGCTGAGCGCGGAGCTCGTAAGGCTCAAAGAACAAAACGCCGAACTTCAGGCCGAAACTCAAAGGCTCAATCAACGTCTTCAAGATACCGAAGAAGAACTTGGCCTAACGACTCAGCCCAGCTACTCCGCACTCGGCGCAAAAGCCTCTGCACTTCTCTCCACAGCCGAGCAGGTGGCACTTGAGCTTGGTGAGAAAGCGCGTCAAGAGACCCAGGAGCTCGTCGAAAGCGTTGAGGCCGAGTTGCTCAACAAAACCGAAGAGGTCCAGAGGCGCTATCAAGAGCAGCTCGATGCAGCAGAGCGCCGCTCAGCTAGGAGAATTTCCGAGGCAAGTATTGAGGCCGATCAGCTCATCGCCAAGGCAGAGCGCAGTGCCAAGGACATTATTGGTGCAGCCGAGGCTGAGGCAGGCAGGCTCAGAGGCCAGGTGGCCACGGAGACTGCGGCTATGCGCACAACGGCAAGACGAGAACTCGAAGCAAGGCAGCAGGAGCTAGAGGCAAAGTTTGCCTCTAAGGAGTACCTGCTCAGCTCGGAAATTTCGGTCGAGGACAAAGTCCGTGAGAAGATAATGTCCGAACTCGAGGCCCAGATTGCTCAGCGTAGGAAAGATGCCGAGGCCGAGTACCTTGCCAAGCACAACGAAGCAGTGCAGCAGACGCAGCAGTATCTGGAGTCGGCCCAGAAAGACATTACCGACCTCAAGAAGGCTGCCAAGACCCTCAGGCTCGAGGTTGAAACCCTCGAACTTGAGACCTCAAAGACTCAGTCGAGAATGCTTACGGAGGCCAGAGAGAAGGCTGAAGCGCTCGTGAGATCCGCAGAGCTTGAAGCTGTCGCCATGGGTTCTAAGGCCCTGGCTGAGGCCGCAGAACTGGTAAGGAATGCCAAGGCAGAGCTTGCCGAGCTTGAGAACAAGGTGCTGTCAAGCAAGACTTATCTAGAAAACCTGCGTAGCGTGGTTGCAGACCTAGAAAAGGAATAGCGCGATGGAGCAGCGGGCGAGAGTCACAAATGCCTTCCAGGTTGGCCTGGTTGGTGGACTTGGCGTGCTCACGGCAATCCTTATCGGTGCTGCGGTTACCCAAACCGCAACCATCCTCACCTACATCGGAATAGCCCTCTTCATTGCCCTTGGCATGGATCCGATAGTTCGGGCTTTAACCAAGTGGAAGCTTCCAAGGCCACTTGCCGTCATCATCGTTATAGCTGGTTTTCTGGGCGCTGTAGCTCTGTTGCTCTGGGCGATTATCCCAACGGCTGTGACCGAAGCAGGAAAGCTTATTAATCGGATCCCAACCATCGTGACAAACGTGGTTTCCAACGACCTAATCTCCTCTTGGGATGCTCAGCTTGGTGGAAACATCACGGCAGCCGCTGACGGTGCACTTGATTTCCTGACTGACACGACTAACTGGCCGACGCTTTTGGGTGGAGTCTTGCAGGTTGGCTTTGGGGTACTAAGTGGTGTTGTCGGGTTCATCATCGTCGTCATACTGAGCATCTACTTCATGGCGTCGCTAGAGCCCATGAAGGAGTACCTCTCCAGACTTACCGCGGCCTCGAAGCGTGAGCGGTTCAAGAAACTTACTGACCAGGTCGCACTCTCGGTGGGTCGTTGGGTTATGGGACAAACATCTGTCGCGCTGCTACACGCAATCGTTTTATTTGTCTTTTTGACAATAGTTGGCTCTCAGTACTCACTTCTTCTCAGCCTTGCCGCCTTCTTGCTAGCCCTTATTCCGCTTGTTGGGCCTGCCTCTGCAGGCTTGCTGGTCGTTGGTGTGAGTTACCTCTCAGGCTCAAGCTATGCCCTCTGGGCGGTTATCTACTACCTGGTTTATCTCCAGGTCGAGGCCTACCTAATTAGCCCAAGGGTCATGAAGCGTGCTGTTTCGGTACCGGCATCCATAGTCGTAATTGCTGCTCTGATGGGTGGCACGCTCATGGGAATCCTTGGGGCGCTTATAGCCATTCCAGTCGCGGCATCAATCTTGCTGATTATCCGCGAGGTTTGGATGCCTACCCAGCAGCTGCGCTAGAGGCTTGTAGGGAGAGGCCCAACCGAGGGGTTCACCTCTTGAACAATCTGGTTTAGCACTCTCCTGGTCGCACTCTCCCCCACCCAAAGGTGCTTCTCTCCATCAAATGCCAGCACTTTGGCATGCGGGACTAGGGCGAATCGCTCGGCCGCCTCCTTGGGATCTAAGAACTCATCCAGCTCAGGCACCAGAGCAATCATTGGTTTAGCAAACTCATTCCAGCGCAGTAGATCCGCTTCTGTAGCTCTATGAAGGGGCGGTGAGAGTAAGATTGCGCCTGCGATATCTTGGTCTGGCCCGTACTTGATCGCAAGCTCAGTACCAAATGACCAACCCACTAGCCAAAGGTTAGTTAGACCCCTACTCTTTGCAAAGTCAACTGCAGCTGCCACATCGTGCTCCTCCAAAACACCACCGTCGAAACTGCCGGTGGAGGTCCCTCGGGGCGATGATGTGCCTCGGGTGTTGAACCGAATAACGGCAAGGTTCGCAAGCTGAGGCAGGCGATTTGCGGCTTTACGAAGGATGTGGGAGTCCATGAATCCACCATGGGTTGGGAGTGGATGCAGGGTGATGAGCGTTGCCGATGGAGTTCCGGATTCGGGAAGAGCCAGCTCGCCTACGAGGACTTGGCCATCTGCGGTGTGAAGTTCGATGTCCTCTCGAGTTGCTGCAAGGACAGTGTTTGAGGTGATCTCCATCAGGGGAGAATCCCATCAAAGAGCTTCCAGCAGTGGTTATGGAAGTGGCGCCTGGATTGAACTCCCCGGTGGATATCCCAGGCCACGGTGTGGACGACTCCGGGCTCTATTACCACCACACAAACCGGACAGATCCAGGTCTTTCCCTCTTCGGCGTTAGAGCCCATGGTTTGTTGGACTTGAAACTCTCCCCCGCGTTTTAGCTCGGTGTGAGGGATGGACATTCTCAGTCTTGTGACATCAAGTTCTTCATACTCGCGCTTTGGTGCTCCGCGACGCTTTTTACCTCTTGCCATTAGTACCAGTTGTGCTCGTCAGAGTGCACCAGGGCTGCACAAGGCGATCCATACCTGCCGTCGATGTAGCCAATGCCCCAGCGAACCTGGGTCTCAGGATTGGTTCTCCAGTCAGCTCCCGCCTTTGCCATCTTGGTGGCTGGAAGCGACTGCGGGATGCCATAGGCACCGGAGGACTTGTTTGTGGCATTCCAGCGCCAGTTGCTCTCGCGCTCCCAGAGCTTCACAAGGCAAGAGAACTGGTCATAATCCCAGCCCTTTGCTTCGACTTGACTCAGCGCAAATGCCTTGACGCTCCCAGTCTCTGGAGTTGGCGCGCGCTTGACGGTTATCGGGCGAGCTTGCTCACCGGTGAGGACTTCAAAGCTGCCGCGTCCATAGTCAACCGCACTTAGCGGGACTAGCTGGAGGGACTGGTAGGTAACTAGAGGCTGTTGGTAGGTGTCAACCGAGTTCGCCGAAGCTATGGTTCCGGAATAGGGATCGACAGCCGAGACCATCACTAGGGAGGCCACGAAAAAGTAGCCAAGGACAAATAAACCCCGTCCTCGGCCTCTAGATACCTTCGCGTGCTTAGCCATTTGCCTCCAAGAGACTTAAGCCTATTCGCTTACGCTCTTTACCGCACTAGCTCCTGGCGCTGGAGGACACTAACAACAATGCCCAAAAACTCGTTTACCTCAAACCTCGCGGGGCCACCGTTCTTTCTCCCAAGCGGTGCGGTCTTGAGTTCACTGGGGCTTGGGGCGCTTAACAGACCGTCCTGCACACTGACTTTCCTGAGGATTTCCCGCACTCGCTTTGGATGGTAGCCGTTTCTGGCTGGGCTGAACTGCTTCTTCTCCTCTTGGCTCAAAAGCTTGACGATCGTGCCGATGAGGCTTCTGGTTTCAACTTTGAAGCGTTTGGTCCCAATACGTTCTAGGCGGGCTTTTAGTTCACGGTGTTCAAATTCAATCGCGACCTCTGCAAGGGCAGCATCGGTCTGGTCGATGCGATAGCCGCTCGGGGCCAGGTCGAACTCCACCGCGGCGAGCATCGCCGGGGTGATGATCCTGCTCTTGGGTTTCTCGTATTGCCTGCGAACTCGGTCAAGCAGGGCATCTACCTGCTCCGAGTCATAACCCAGAGCCGTGTTAGAAACACGCTCTAGAGCCATTAGAAGGCTACTTGGGCTAGTAGGTATGCGACAAAGACCGAGGGCAGAAGAGAGTCAATGCGGTCCATAAACCCTCCGTGTCCCGGAAGAACGTCCCCCATGTCCTTCACATTCAGATCTCTTTTGATGAGTGATTCCGAAAGATCCCCGAGAACCGAACTCACCAGAATGCTTATGCCAAACAGTAAACCAAACCCAAGTGAAGTTGCTGTTAACTGCCCGAGAATTATCCCTCCGAGCAGCGCACCAAATGCAGATGCCAGGAATCCCTCCCAGGTCTTCTTCGGGCTGATACTGGGGATCAGCTTGGTTTTGCCAAAGAATCTGCCGACTAGGTAGCCAAAGCTATCGATCATCACAACGGCCAGTACTATGCCCAAAACCCAGGCCGTGCCGTCGTCTCGATTTATGAGCAGAGCGGCATAGCTCAGAAGCAGTGGCACATAAACCAGCGAGAAGCCGGTTGCCCCGAAGTCTCTCAGTGTCTGTTTCGCACTCTGCTGCTTACCAACAATCAAAAGCGAAACAAGTCTCCAGAGAACTAAAAGCCCAAGCGAGCCCAGTAGCGAAAACCACTGACCTAAGGTGCCATAGAAATAGGTTGCGTAAATAATTGCCGGCGCGGCTAAGGCAGCTCCTCCGGGAACGTGCCAACCTGTCATCCGGAGAACTCTTGCGAGCTCGAAGGTCGCTATTGCGGCTGAAATAGCCGCGAACGAGGTGAATGCTAAGGGGTGAAGCAGAGAGAGAAGAAATACACCGCCGAGGCTAAGGCCAACGGCGAACCTGGGTCCTAAAGTTCTGGTTTTAGAGCTATCCAACTAGACCTCTAGTAGCTCCGCTTCCTTGTTCTTTAGAGCCTCGTCAATCTTGTCGACATGAGCTTTGGTAATAGCCTCGAGCTCCTTTTCGGCTCTTTCGACCTCATCTTCCCCAACAGCTCCGTCTTTCTTCAGGGCTTCAAGGTCTTCTTTGGCTTTCCGCCTGATGTTCCTGACCGAAACCCTGCCCTGCTCGGCCTTGTCGCGGGTTAGCTTGACGTATTCTTTGCGCCTGTCCTCGGTGAGCTCAGGAAGGTTCACACGGATCACATTGCCATCCGAGTTTGGTTGAGCACCCAGGTTTGGCATTGCTAGCAGTGCCTTCTCGATGTCCGATAGGGCTGCCTTGTCATAAGGGGTGATGAGAATAGATCTTGCCTCCGGGTTTTGAATACCCGCAAGCTGAGAAAGCGGAGTTGGTGTGCCGTAGTACTCGATCATGATCTTTTGGAACATCGCAGGGTTAGCTCTGCCCGTTCGCACTGAGGCAAAGTCTTCCTTCGTTGCCTCGAGAGCCTTGTCCATCTTGTCCTTGGCCTCGGCCATCACGTCTTGAATCATTTAGCTTTGCTCCTTCTAAGCGCGAACTTTGGTGCCAATAGCCTTGCCAAGCAGGGCCTTGGTGATGTCGGCCATTCCAAAAACTCGCATCGGCATCTTGTTGTCCATGCACAGAGAGAACGCGGTTGCATCAACGACCTTGAGACCCTGGACCAACGCCTCTTGGTAGCTGACTTCTCCGAGCTTTTTGGCTGCAGGGTCCTTCTTCGGGTCTGCGGAATAGACGCCGTCTACCCCATTTTTGGCAACAAGTACCTCGTCAGCGTGAATCTCCAGAGCCCGCTGCGCGGCAACAGTGTCGGTGGAGAAGTATGGAAGGCCAGCTCCGGCTCCGAATATTACGATCCTGCCTTTTTCGAGGTGCCTAATCGCCCGAAGGGGTAGGTAGGGCTCGGCGACCTGGGCCATTGAGATCGCCGTCTGAACCCTTACGTCAGCGCCAGCCTGCTCGATAAAGTCTTGAAGGGCTAGGGCATTCATAACCGTGCCCAGCATGCCCATGTAGTCGGCTCTGCCGCGGTCCATGCCTCGGTTTGATAGCTCGGCTCCCCTGAAGAAGTTGCCACCGCCTACGACAATCGCGATCTCGACCTCTTTGGAGGCCTTGGCAATCTCTTTGGCAATCTCGGAGACCACATCTGGGTTCACCCCAAGGGACCCTCCACCAAAGGCCTCTCCGGAGATTTTGAGCAATACTCTGCGCTTTTTATTAGCCATGGCACCTCCAGATTTAGCCAAAGACAATACTAGAGCGGAAAAAGCGAAGTGGGCCCGGCATTGACCGAGCCCACAACCTAAATTACTTTATTTAGACGCCAACGCGGAAGCGCACGAAGCCGGTTAGCTTAAGGCCTGCAGCCTCGGCAACCTTTCCTACGCTCTGCTTGTTGTCCTTTGCAAAGTCCTGATCGAAGAGGCAGGTCTCCTTGAAGAAGCCGTTGACTCTTCCCTCGACAATCTTTGGCAGAGCAGCTTCTGGTTTGCCCTCATCGCGAGCGGTTGCCTCTGCGATTTCGCGCTCCTTGGCAACAACTTCGGCTGGAACATCGTCACGAGTTAGGTACTGGGGGCTAAACGCAGCGATGTGCACAGCGATGTCGTGTGCAGTGTCGCTGTCGGAGCCCTCGTAACCTAGCAAGACGCCGACCTGAGGTGGCAAGTCGCGGCTGGTTCGGTGAAGGTAAGCGTCAACGCCGCTGGCCTCAACTACTGCAACCCTTCTGAGCTCAACCTTCTCGCCCATGATTGCTGCCTTGTCGGTAATTGCATCTGCAACCGAAGAGCCTCCGTGAGGTGCTGCAAGCGCGGACTCAACGTCTGAGGCTCCAGATGCGACAACAGCATCTGCTACCTCTTCGGCTAAGGCGACGAAGTTCTCAGCCTTTGCAACAAAGTCAGTCTCGCAAGCAAGCTCAATGAGAGTTCCCTTGCCACCTGCAACCCTCGCTACAACTAGGCCGTTGGTGGTGGTGCGACCCTCGCGCTTTGATACTCCCTTGAGTCCCTTGAGGCGAAGGACCTCAAATGCCTTCTCGATGTCGCCATCAGCCTCGTCAAGAGCTCCCTTGCAGTCCATCATTCCGGCGCCGGACTTGTCGCGAAGCGCCTTTACGTCTGCTGCGGTGTAGTTAGCCATTTACTTCTCGTCCTTCTTCTCTGCAGTCTTTGCTGGGGCCTTCTTTGCAGGGGCCTTCTTCTCGGCGGCAGGCTTTGCCGCTGGCTTCTTGGCTGGTGCTTTCTCGGCTGCTGGCTTTGCTGCCGGCTTTGCAGGAGCCTTGGCCGGGGCTTTCTTAGCAGGTGCCTTCTTCTCCGCTGCAGGCTTTGCAGCTGCCTTAGCGGGCTCTGCCTTAGCGTCAGGCTTGCTCTCGGCTACCTTCTCGGCTGCAGGAGCCTCTGCCTTTGGCTCTTCCTTCTGGCCTTCCAGAAGCTCGCGCTCCCACTCGGCTAGAGGCTCCGCCTCAGCATCAGTCTTGGTGTGTCGAGCAATCATGCCATCGGCGGCCGCGTCGGCAATTACCTTGGTCAGAAGCTCGATGGAGCGGATTGCGTCGTCGTTACCAGGGATACCGATTTCGACGTCATCTGGGTCACAGTTGGTGTCAAGGATGGCAATAACTGGGATGCCTAGCTTCTTTGCCTCGGTGACCGCAAGGTGCTCCTTGTTGGTGTCAACTATCCAAAGTGCACTTGGAGTCTTGGTTACGTTGCGAATGCCGCCGAGGGACTTCTCAAGCTTGTCCTTCTCACGCTTGAGCATGAGAAGTTCCTTCTTAGTCAGACCCGACTTGGCTGGATCCTCGAAGTCAAGTGCCTCGAGCTCCTTCATGCGGGAGATTCGCTTGGCGACGGTTGAAAAGTTAGTTAGTAGCCCACCCAACCAGCGCTGGTTGATGTAGGGCTGACCCACGCGAAGCGCCTCAGTGGCAATAGCCTCCTGGGCCTGCTTCTTCGTTCCGACAAACATGATTGAGCCACCGTTTGCGACAAGGTCGCGAACAAAGTTATAGGCCTGGTCGATGTAGTCGACTGACTGCTGTAGGTCGATGATGTAGATGCCCGAACGATCGGTCAGAATGTGACGCTTCATCTTCGGGTTCCACCTGCGGGTCTGGTGACCGAAGTGGACGCCAGCATCAAGCAGCTGGCGCATTGTTACGCTTGCCATAAGGCACTCCTTTGGACGCAAATGCGCCCCTCAGTTTCTTGAAATGAGCGGTTGCCCATCTCCCTGGCATTCCAATTCCCTAGAACCCCGAAGGGACCGAGCTAGCGAATTTGGCTGGAACACGCGAATTCACACCGAATCGATGTGTGAGTGTAAGCATACCCGTGATTTAGGGGCTTTTCCACTTATTTCTATCTGCTCAAGCGCTCTTTAGAGCATTTGGATTGCATTGACAGATGTTCAAATTCGCTCTTGCAATCAAGGTCATCTTTGGCCTTTTCACCTCCTCACTGCCGGCCCCTGAAATCTGGGCCGAGCCCATCCCCTACTTTCTGGACAAACAAATGGGTAACTACATCGCTCCTCACTCCGAGAGGGGTCCTGGTCACAGGGGTCTTGATGTACTGGTGGGAAACCAGGGTATTCGGGCTCCGCAAGCCGGGTTCGTGAGCTTCAATGACCTAGTCGTCGACAGGCGGGTAGTAACAATTCGCTCCGGTGACTATCGAATCAGTTTTGAGCCCGTATGCAGCGATTTAGCTGTTGGGCAGGCAATTGATAAGGGAGAGCTAGTGGGCTACCTATGCGAGGGAGAGGCTGGCTACCAAAAGCATTGCGATGGGTGCCTGCACCTATCAGTCAGAGTCGATAGGGGGTATCTGAACCCGATGCTCTTTTATGGAAGCCTCATGCCGAGCAGAATCGTCAGTTAAGCCCTTGGGTGCGCTTGCTCAAACGACTTTCTCAGCCTGTCCACCGAGACGTGTGTGTAGATCTGAGTGGTGGCCAGTGAAGCGTGACCAAGGATCTCCTGAACGGCCCTTAGGTCGGCGCCGTGATCCAGGAGATGAGTTGCTGCAGAGTGTCTCAGGGTGTGAGGTCCCGCCTTACCGGTGGCGGTCGCAGACAACTGCTCGGCAACTAGTGAGTAGAGCTGCCTAACTCCCACCCTCCTACCCCGAGAGGTCAGTAGCAGTGCCTGGGGTGAAGAATCAGTGCGGTAATGGTCTCTGCCGGTCTTGACCCATGAATTTATTGCTCGAGCCGCAGAGTTTCCAAAGGGCAGCATTCGCTGCTTATTTCCTTTTCCGGTGACCCGAACCAGCGACCGCGAGTAGTCAATGTCCTCAAGGTCTATGCCCGCGAGCTCGCTAACTCTCATTCCGGTGGCATAGAGAAGTTCAAATGCACACAGATCCCTTTGGCCAGAGGGGTTATCGTCAGTGGCCAAGAACTGCAGTCGACTGAAAACTTCGTCCAGGCTCTTCTCCGTTGCAACCTTTGGAAGCCCACTATCCAGCTTTGGCGCCCTGAGTCTCAGGCCAGGATCGGATTCGAGCTTCCCCTTTTCAAAGAGATACTGCGTGAAGGCTTTTGCAGTCGAGGTCTTTCTGGCAAGGGTGGTTTTTGTGGCACCGGCTTCGCTCATTTGCCACATCCAATCGCGAAGTGCATCTAGGTCTAGCTCGCGTTTTTTATCGTGAAGGAAGCCGAGAAGGTCTCTGAGGTCTGAGAGATACGCCTTCTGAGTGTTGCTGCTAGTTCCGCGGGACGCAAGATGGCCTGCAAAACCAGCCAGTTCGCCACCTAGATCCATGAATCAAGACTAAGTGAGAGTTCTCCCTCTTCAGGCATTAGAAAGGCACTAGGCGGGCTTTAGTTCCTCGAGGACGCTTGCCAAGCTGAGCCCGGATTCAGCCGCAATCTCATCTGGAAATCTCGCTCCCGCTCGCATCGCATCCTGGATTCGTTTTTGGTTCATGGTCAGCTCGATGGGAAAGCTAGTCAGTGGATAGGGGCGCGCGACACCTTCGGCGATCATGGCGTTTGCTCCCCTGGCAGGTGCAAAGGCCCAAGGACCAGGCACTGCAAAGACCTCTCTGCCGATAACCGAGCATGATTAGCTGTGTTGCGGGTTCCAGAGCGATAGCCAGCCTCAACGATGAAGGTGGCGTTACTGGCAGCGGCAATCAGCCGATTGCGCTGCAAAAAGCGAAATCGCGAGGGCGTCGTTCCCGGCGAGACTTCACTGATTAGGGCCCCACCGGCTTGAACCATTTCGTGAAAGAGCTCCCAGTTCGCGTGGGGGTAGACCTTGTCGACACCACCTGCCATGAAGGCTGCGGTCTTGAGACCTGAGACCATGGCTGATTTATGAGCCTCGGCATCTATGCCAACAGCACCTCCTGAGATCACCGGACTTGATAACTCAGCTACGAGCCTCTTGGCATTTGAAAGTCCGGTGCCGGAGGGGTTCCTCGTGCCAACAATCGATTCCGTCTCCCGCGACAAAATGCCCGCATCGCCTGCGATCCACAGCAGGTAGGGCCTGTGGGGGCCAAGGTCACGAAGTTTTTCAAATAGCTCGGAGTCGGAATCTTCAAAGTAAATCCTTGCGTTCCAGCGAATGCCGCGCTCGATGCGCTCGATGAGGTTAATTTTCGAAAGCCGCAGCTCGATTCGCTCCAGCAGCTCTGGGATGTGGGCTCGGTATTCCTCCCCCACACACTCTGGCCAGAGCCTGCTGGCCCTTTGGGTTCTAAAGTCTTCAATGGCCTTTGGACCGCGGCTATCAAATATCTCTCTTGCAACTCCATCGCCTGGTTCGTGGAGCATTGACCACAGGACTGTGAGTTCTTGGTCTTTTGTGAGCTGCATGGGTTCCTCCTGGGAGGCATGGTGCAGCAGTTTTGA